>Ga0316605_10000173_pt1 | contig 58705 bp, 59 predicted proteins | sample OWC_soil_day20_n_FD_207666 | JGI IMG/M metagenome (GOLD analysis project Ga0316605, IMG submission 207666) | Wetland soil microbial communities from Old Woman Creek delta, Ohio, United States - OWC_soil_day20_noCT | ecosystem: Environmental > Terrestrial > Soil > Wetlands | place: USA: Ohio...
TGTCGGGGTTCGGCTTTTCAGCGATTGGCGCCATCGCCCTGTGGCTAATGCGCCCGACGCTGGCAGTGCCGTTGTTGATGGCCCTGTCGACCGCCAATCAACTCCTGTCCCTGCATCAGTTGAAGGCAGACATGAAGCCGCTGCGCCTGTGGTGGCCCGATGGCCCCGGGCCTTATCTGCTTGGCGGGTTGGCCGGCATCCCCATCGGCGTCTGGTTGCTGAACAGCCTGCCCACGGCCACATTGATGGTGAGCTTTGGCATGCTCCTGATCTGCTATGCCTCCTATTCGCTACTCAAGCCCGCCACGATGCTGATTAAAAAAGCGTTTGGCTGGAAGGCATCAGTACTGGTCGGTCTGACCGGCGGGGTCGTCGGTGGCTTCACGGCGTTCCCGGGAGCGGCTGTGGTCATCTGGACCGGATTGGTCGTCAAGCCCAAGGGCGATATCCGCGCCATTGTGCAGCCCTACATCCTAGTGCTTCAAGTGGCGGCGCTGGCGCTGCTGGCGGTGAATCACCCCGAGACTTTTAACTCCCAGTTCTGGGGTCTGTTGATGATCACGCTGCCGGTCGTTTTGCCTGGCACCATGATTGGTATCCGTCTCTATCGCAGCCTGTCGGAAGTCAACTTCAAGCGTATCGCCTTCATGCTGCTTGGGATTTCCGGAATGGGCCTCTTCGTCAAGGGCATGGGCGTGAGTCTGAGAACCGCCGCTGCCCTGATGTAAATTCTTCTACCTGATGCCATGCAATCTGGCACAAGGCCGTCGTCCGTGCCCTGGCCTCGGTCTGCTGGAGCTTTTTGCGGGCCGTCACAAGGCGAGAGTTGACTACATTCTAATGATCGTTAGAATGAAGTCATGAGCCGAGAACTTAAAAATCTGCTGTACGAACAAGTTGCCCGCGTTGGCAAAGCCCTGTCCAGTCCGAAGCGTCTGGAACTGCTGGAACTGCTGGCGCAGGGCGAAAAGACCGTCGATGCCCTGGCCACCGAGGCGTCCATTGACATCAAACTGGCCAGCGCCCACCTGAAGGCTCTCAAGGAGGCGCGTCTGGTGGAAGCCCGGCGCGACGGGCGTTTCATCGCCTACCGCCTTTCCGGGCCGGATGTGGCGGTGCTGTGGAGCACCCTGCACGAGGTAGCCGAGGAACATCTGGTCGAACTGCGTGTTGCCCTCTCCCAGATCGTTTCCGGCAGTGAGCGGCTGACGTCCGAGACGCGCCTCAGTCTGCTCGACAAGGCGGAACAAGGCGAGGTGGTGGTGCTCGACGTGCGTCCCGAGGCCGAATACCAGACCGCCCATCTGCCCTATGCGCGCTCGATTCCGATTGCCGAACTGAAGCGCCGCCTGGCCGAACTGCCCAAGGACAAGGAGATCGTCGCCTACTGCCGGGGGCCGTTCTGCATGATGTCCGCCGAGGCGGTCGCCCTGTTGCAGCAGCAGGGTTATCGCGCCCGCAAGATCGGCGACGGCGTTGCCGAATGGGTCGCTGCCGGATTGCCCGTGACAAACCCGGCCTAACTGGAGGCTTCCATGAAAACCCTGTTCATCCTCAACGATCCGCCCTATGGCACCGAGCGCAGCTACAACGGCCTGCGTCTGGCCAAGGCCCTGGCCAAACAGCCGGATCAACAGATCAAGGTGTTTCTCATGGGCGACGCCGTGGCCTGCGCCAAGGCCGGCCAGAAGGTGCCCGAGGGCTACTACAACGCCGGTGACATGGTGAAGATGGCCGCTGCCTCGGGCGAGGTGGGATTGTGCGGCACCTGCCTGACGGCACGAGGCATTGAGGACGGCGAACTGGTGCCGGGCGCGGTGCGCCGAACGCTCAACGATCTCGCCGCCTGGACCGCCGAGGCCGACAAGGTTCTGGTTTTCTAACCGAGGAGATATCCATGTTCTTTCGCCAACTGGCCACCCGCGAGGCCACCCTGTCCTATCTCTTCGGCTGCGGCAGTTGCCATGTGGCGGTCGCCGTCGATCCGGTGCTCGGCGACGAGGAATGGTTCATCGAGGAAGCAAAGAAGCAGGACGTCAAGATCACCCATGTCATTGACACCCATGTCCATGCCGACCATTACTCGGGTGGTCTTGCCCTGGCCGGGAAGGCCGGCGCCCTTTACTGCCTGCACGAAAGCAATGCCGGCCGGGTTAACTTTGACTTCGAGGCGATCCACCATGGCCAGCATATTGTCGTCGGCAATGTCGTCGTTGAAGTGATCCACACGCCGGGCCACACGCCGGACAGCATCTGCCTGGCGGTGACGGACAAGCGTCGCGTCAATGGCGAGTCGATCCCCTGGTTCGCCCTCACCGGCGACACGCTCTTCGTCGGCGCCATCGGCCGACCCGATCTGGCCGGCCAGGAGCAGGAAATGGCGAGCCAGCTTTACGACAGCATTCACCAGCGCATTCTTGGTCTGCCAGGGGAAATTGAACTGTATCCCGGCCATACCTCCGGCAGCGTCTGCGGCGCCGGCATTTCCGGCAAACCCTCGTCCACCCTGGCCTTCGAGCGACGCTGGAATCCCCTGCTATCCATGGAGCGAGAGGCTTTTGTCGCCGCCCTGACGGCGGAGATACCGCCCCGTCCGGCGGAAATGGACCGCATGGTCGCCGCCAATCTCGGTCGCTGACATGACGTCGGCCGAGGACATCCAGCACGGCATTCGCGCCAACCTCGGCCAGTTCCTGCACCAGTTGCTCCAGGTGCTGCTGGTCGGCATGACCATCGGCATGATGCGCACTGTGGTGCCGGCCCTCGCCGAGAGCGAGTTCGGCGTACCGCGCGGCTCCTTCGCCCTGCTTGTCGCCTTCGTCGTCGGCTTCGGCTTCGTCAAGGGGGCGCTCAACTTCGTCGCCGGCCGCCTCGCCGAGTCCTGGGGGCGGCGGCGGGTGCTGTTGCTGGGCTGGGTCACCGCGCTGCCGATTCCGCTGATGATCTACTTCGCACCCTCCTGGGACTGGATCGTCGCCGCCACTCTGCTGCTGGGCGTTAATCAGGGCTTCACCTGGTCCATGACCCAGACCGCCAAGCTCGACCTGACCCGACCCGATCAGCGCGGCCTGACCATCGGCTTCAACGAGTTCTCGGGCTACATCGGCGTCGCCATCGCCGGTATCGTCACCGGTTATCTCGCCACCCACTTCGGCGCCCGATCCGGGCTGCTCATGTTTGGCCTCGCGGTCATTCTTACCGCCACGCTGCTAACCGCCCTCTTCATCCAGGACACCTTGCCCTGGGCGCGCAAGGAAAAGCCGATGGCCGCCGCTTCCGGCGCCACCCTGCATCCCCGCTACCCGGCGGGCGTATCAGCCAAGCCGACGACACGGGAAATCTTCACCCTCGTCACCTGGCGCGACCGGCGCTTCTTCGCCATCTGCCAGGCCGGCCTGGTGGAGAAGTTCGTCGACGCCCTGATCTGGGTGTTCTACCCGGTCTTCCTCTACGGCAAGGGTGTCTCCCTGCCCGGCATCGGCTGGATCATCGGCGTCTATGGCTTCACCTGGGGCGGTGCGCAACTGGTTACCGGGCGTCTCTCCGATCACTGGGGGCGCCAGCGCCTCAACGTCGCCGGCATGTGGATTTGCGGCGCCGGCGTCGCCATGATGCTGCTCGGCGAGGGCGCCAGCTGGTGGTCTTTCAGCGCCGGGGTTTCCGGCCTGGGCATGGCGATGCTGTATCCCAATCTATCCGCCGCCGTGGCCGACATTTCCGCCCCCCACTGGCGCGCCTCGGCCATCGGCACCTACCGCTTCTGGCGTGATCTGGGCTACGGCATCGGCGCTCTCGGTCTCGGTCTGGCCGCTGCTACAACCCATTCCATCGAGGGGGCCTTCTGGTTCGTCGCTGCGGCGATGATGCTCTCCGGTTTCGGTCTGCTGATTCTCGGCGAGGAAACCCATCCGCGCCTCAATCCCGCCGACCACAAAGCCTGATTTCAGTGCCCCCAATCCGAGTAAACCATTCAGGAGAACGCCCCATGTCTCAACGCCGTCCGCTTGCCCCGCTGCTGCTCATTGCAGCCCTGGTTCTCGTGCCTCTGCATAGTCGTGCCGACGACAAGAACGACGCCATCAAGGTCATGGAGGAGTATCTGGACTTTGTGGACTATGGCGGCGCAACGATCTTCCCGGAGCAGATACCGAAGGAAGACTGGAAGCGTTTCTACGTCATTGATGCCCGCGACAAGGATCAGTTCGCCAAGGATCACATTCCCGGCGCCGTGAATCTGGAGTGGCGGCAGGTGCTGGCAAAGCGCGGCTCAATCCCGACCGACAAATCGGTGTTGATCTACTGCAATACCGGTTCTCTCTCCGCCCAGGCCGGATTCGCCTTGCGCGTGGCCGGCTTTGAGAATGTGCGCATACTTCAGGGTGGATTCGCGGAATGGAAAGCCAAGGGCGGCTTTGATGCCGCGACCAAGTCCAACAAGGGTGGACATTGATGTCGCGCCTTGCCGTAAGCTTAAAGCTGTCCGGCTGACGTAGATTCAGAAAAGGGGATGTTCAACAATGAATGATGCCAAGAATGCCCGCAAGGGATTTTCGACTCGCGCAATCCATCATGCTTACGATCCCTATGCGGGATTGGGAGCATTGAATCCTCCGGTGTATCTCAGTTCCACCTATACATTCCCCACGGTGGAAGACGGCGCTGCCCGGTTTGCGGGTGAGCAGGCCGGATATCTCTATTCACGTGTTGGGAACCCAACGACTGCACTTCTCGAACAACGAATCGCCGACCTGGAGGGTGGCGAGGCGGCACTGGTAACAGCTTCTGGCATGGGTGCAACGACATCCTTACTCTGGACATTGCTCCAACCCGGTGACGAGGTTATTGCCGACAAGACGCTTTATGGCTGTACGTTTGGCTTCTTCAATCATGGCCTGGCCAAATTCGGGGTCAAGATAACCCACGTCGATCTCACCGTGCCGGCGAATCTGGAGGCTGCCATCAGTGCCCAGACCAAGATCGTGTTTTTTGAATCCCCGGCGAACCCCAACATGCGCTTGGTCGATATTGCAGCGATCTCCGCCATCGCCCATCGGCACGATGCCAAGGTTGTCGTCGATAACACGTACTGCACTCCTTACCTTCAGCGCCCTATTGAACTTGGCGCGGATTACGTCGTCCATTCGGCGACGAAATACCTTGGCGGCCATGGTGATCTGATTGCCGGCGCCATCGTTGGTCCAAAGGAGTCGATGGATCAAGTGCGCTTCTATGGCATCAAGGACATGACGGGTGCAGTTCTGTCATCGCAGGATGCGTTCCTGATTCTGCGCGGCATCAAAACGCTGGCCTTGCGTATGCACCGGCACTCAGAAAACGCCCAGGGTATCGCCGAATTTCTGGCAAACCATGCGAAGGTGGCGATCTGTCACTTCCCGGGACTTTCCTCGTTTCCTCAGCTTGAGCTTGCCCGGAGACAAATGAAGCTGCCCGGCGGAATGGTTGCCTTTGAACTCAAGGGCGGGATTGAGGCAGGGCGTCGCTTCATGAATGCCCTGAAGCTGATAACCCGAGCCGTCAGTTTGGGCGATGCGGAAAGTCTGGCCCAGCATCCTGCGAGCATGACCCATTCCTTCTATACGCCAGAGGAACGCGAAGCACATATGATTAGCGAGGGATTGGTGCGGATTTCAGCCGGTCTGGAAGATCTGGACGATTTACTCGAAGACATCGGGCAGGCTCTGGATGTTGCGTAATTAGCCGGTTGCCAATCAGCGATAGGCCCTTGCCAGTTCTCGACCTCCAAGCCGTGGCTCATTCCCCTCGCGCTTCATTCGCCGCGCCGCGCACATAGCCGACATAGCCCCGCCGGCCGCGCTTGAGCAGTTGTCTCAACTTCCTGTCGGCCTCCTCGGGGGTGGCGAAGAGTTCGTCGAGGAAGGCATTGCAGGCGGCCCAGCGGTGATCGGCGGTGGGGAACACGGCCACCGGGCGGCCGCCGTGGAGGGTGGCGATCAGGCATGTGGTCGCGCCCTGACTGCGGGAAGCGGCCACCAGCATCATGGCGTCGGCGCGGGAAACGCAGAGGGCGACCAGGGCATCAATCGGCGAGTCGCAGACGACGCAGACGATGGCGGGGAAATAGCCCTCCCGTGGCGGTGTCGGCAATGGGGTCATCGATGGGGCCTGGGCGGTGTCGGCCCCGGCTCAGGCCACCAGCACCGGAAACAGGCCACGCAGGCCGGTGGCGATCATCTCGATGGCGATGGCGGAGAGGATGAAGCCGCCGATCTTTTCCACGGTGTCCAGCGCCGACTGGCGAATTTTGCGCTGGGCGCTGGCGGCGGTGTGGAAGACGATCCAGCAGGCGGCGCCGACGGCGAGGATGGGGATGACGATGTGGATCAGGTCAAGTTCACGCTGCCAGGCGCTGTTGCCCATGACGTAACTGAAGGCGGCGGGGCCGGCCAGGAGCGGGATGGCGAGGGGAACCACGGAGGCTTCGTGACGGGCATCGCCGCTGGCGGGGGCGTTGGCGCCCTTGAAGGAGGTTTCCTTGCCCATCACCATGGCGATGGCCAGCAGCAGGACGATGATGCCGCCGCCGATCTGCATGGCGCCGATGGAAACACCGAGGATGCCGAGCACGGAGGTGCCGAGAAAGGCGGCGACCAGCAGCGCGATGGTGACGCTGAGGCCGAGGGCACGGGCGAAGCGCTGCTTCTCGTCCAGGGTGTGGCCGGTCACCGCCGCAAGAAACACAGGAATCATGGTGAACGGGCCGACCAGAACCATCAGGGTGATGGTCTTCTTCAGCGTCAGTGCGAGCAGTTGCAGCATGGTCGTTCCCCCTTCACTTCAACTGATGATGCTGACGGCGATAGCCTTTGGGATCACGGGGCACACGTCTTCGCTCTTGCACCGGTCTGCATTCGCACGAGGTAGCGGTGGCTTTGCATCGTCCAAGGGGGATTGCCGAGACCCGTATCATTCCGGAATTGCGTCTGCAAAAAAACGCAGCCGGTTCCTGCCGGCCTGCTTTGCCTGGTACATGGCCTGATCGGCGTGTCGCAGCAGGAGGTCGGGATCGCTGTTGTCCGTCGGATACAGGGTGATACCAATGCTGGCGGAAACGGCAGCGCTGTGGGACCCGATCTGCACTGGTTCGCTTATTTGGACCAATATTCGTTCCAATGCCTTCTTGTATTCATCGGTCGGCTCCAGTCCCACCAGCAGCAGGACGAACTCGTCGCCGCCAATGCGGGCGATGGTATCCCCACCCCGAATCGCGGACCGCAGCCGCCGCGCGATCTCGATCAACAGCGCATCGCCGGCCTGGTGGCCCAGAGTGTCGTTGATGGGCTTGAATCCGTCGAGGTCCAGATAACAAACAGCCAGAGTCGTCCCCATGCGCTTGGCCTGGGCGATTGCCTGCTGCATGCGGTCGGTCAGCAGCAAGCGATTGGGTATTCCCGTCAGGGCATCATAGTGGGCAATCCGGTCCAGCTTGGCTTCATTTTCCTTGATTGCGCTGATGTCATATTGAATGCCATCCCAGAGGATGTCTCCACTTTCCAGCACGTTCGGGACCGACTCGATATGCAGCCACGCTGCGCGCATGCCCGGGCGCAGGCGCCCCTCCCATATGAAGGGAATCCGGCCTCTGCGCGCCAGATCGCTGAGGTGGATGTAGCTGCCCAGATCGTCGGGATGGATGCGGGAAAGCGGCGCCTCAGGGTCCGCGTAAACCGTGGCTGCGTCTATTTCTAACAGATCGCACCAGTGCGGACTGACGAAGTCGTAGCGCATGCCGCCGCCGGCCAGCATCTTCAGCTTATATACCCCGGCTGGTATGCGGGTAATCAGACTGTCGAGCTCCCGCATCGCATCGCCAATGCGTTGTTCCAACTGGACACGGGCATCCTGAAGTCTCTCCGCCATGCTATTGAAAGCCATGGCGGTTTCCGCCAGTTCCGGAACATCGCTTACGGTGGCGCGACAGTTCATATCGCCGTTGCCGAAACAGTGGGCTGCCGCCGCCATATCTTCTAGGGGCTTCAGGCTCTTGCCGAGAAACCGCTTGAGCAGGAAAAGGGCGGCGGAAATCGTCAGCAGCCAGAGCAGCGATGCTGTCAAGAAGCGCCGCCAGATATCGGCAACTAGAAATCCCGACGAAGACTCGATCGCCAATGTTCCATATTTGGCGCTGCCCGCTTCGATTGCAAAATACCGGGCTGGGAATCGAATGCTCATCATGCTCTGGAACCAGGGCGGAGCGGCGGTCGCGACGGTAGAAGCAGCCTTTCCCTCGGCGATTACATCGCGGCCGTTTGGCCCGTAAAGCGCCATGCGCGAAAACTGGCCGTTGTGCATGATGTTGTCCAGCGTTTCCTCCGCCGTGGCGAGATCCCCGACCACCAGGGCCGTCTTGAGGAGCGGGATGGCTGCCGCCGCAACGTCTTCGGTGACTCTGTCCGTTCGCTGGCGAGCGGTGTTGATGTCGCTCACTATCTGGGTCGCAAGGTGAGCAATGAAGACCGGAACAGCGGCAATGAGCACGACAACGAACAAGCGATGCTGGAGGCTGCCGGATATCATCGTTCGGAAGCCCGGTAGAACCGGCGAACGTTGTCGTAGTCGCTTTCCGTGGCGTCCTCAAAGCCAGGGCATCCGGTGCGCTCCAACATGCCCGCGGCGCCGGGATCATCACGCATGGACAGTAAGGCTTGCTTCAAGGTGGCAACTTGGCCGGCCAGTAGCCGCGGATGAACGATGATCGGCAATTCCCGGTAAGACTCGGAACGGTACAGTATCCGATAGGCTAGATTTTCCCGCTGTGCATAAGGCTCCAGGAAGCGGGAGTTCACTGCTGCGGCATGAACCTGTCCCGCCTTGAGTTGCGCGAGAGCGCCATCCTGACTTCCCGCAAACTTCTCCGTCACGGATACGCGGGCATCTTGAAGGGCAACTTTGGCTACTGCATAGCCAAGAAAAGCATCCCTGGATGGAAAGGCCACCGTCAGGCCGTCAAGCTCCTGGATGCTTTTAAACGAACTGCTTTCCAGAGCCACAACTACGCCGTGCGAAGGCTTTCCGGACCTGCGCACGAGCACCCGATACTTTCCATCGTACTTGGTCTGAAAATTGTGGTTGGTGAATATCAGATCCAACTCCTCCCGCTCCATCATGCCGTCGGTTGCTTCAACCGTCGGCCCCATTTTCAATTGAAGCGGAATGCCGGTCACTTGGGTAATGTGTCGCAGGACGGGATTCCAGTATTCAGCAGTCCTTATTGCGCTTTGCTGGTTCAAGACGCCAAACAGCAATGGCCGGATGACTTCCTTCTCGGCAGCCATGACACCCTCCGGCAGGATCGACAGGCTCACCGTCAGCGCGATGAGAAAACGGTACAAGGACACGGTCTTCTCCCCAAAAGAAACCCAACTTGCGAACTCGCCAAGTGGCGCGACTGGTTACTCTCCCCATTTTCCGTTGTAACGCTACCCCCGGAATTCAAAAGACATATTGACGATGGTCAACGCGATCCATTTTCTCCCGGGATAGCCAAAAACACCGGCTGGCGGCGCCGACAGAGGTATTGCCAAGGCATGCCGGACCGAAAAGGAAGTCCGGTCGCGCCGTTAGGGCACGGCCTTGGAGATCACCACCTTCAAGTCCTGGCTGCCGACGGCGACGGCGGTGGTGTAGCCCTCCAGATCGCCCGGCTTGGGTGTGGCGTCGCCGGACTTGGAGACGCGGGCGCCGACGATGACGCGGCCGGCGCTGGAGAGGGTGGCGCCGGGCATCATGGACATGGAGTCGTCGAGAGTGAAGCGCAGCGGCAGGCTGGCGGCCGTGGTCTTCATCATCGCCAGGGGCATGCGCGGGCCGTTTTCGGCGCGGGCGAAAATGAAAATGGTGTCGCCGGGAGCGACCTTGCTCTTGAGGGCTGGATCGATGGTGACGGTGCCGGCAACGCCGGCGCCGGCGGCCGACGCCATGGGGCTTGGCTTCTTCGTTGCGCTGGGTTTGATGCCGGCCTTGGCTTCGGCCTCGGCGATGCTGCCGCGAATCTCTTCCGCCACCTCGGCGTCCGGCGGCAGTTGCTCAAGAATCTTGCGCCACTCGCTGGCGGCGCGCTTGAAGTCGCCCTTTTCAAACGCGGCGGAGCCGGAGAGGGCGAGACCCTTGAGGTGCTTGGGATCGAGCTTGAGGGCCTGGGCGACGAGTTGTTCCGGCTCACCGGCCAGCTTGCGGCCACGGGAGGTGGCGAGGGCGTCGGCGTAGTCGGCCAGCAGGCTGGCATCCGGCGGCAGCAGCGGCACGGCCTTGGCAAAGGCGGCGGCGGCTACGTCAAACTGACCCATGATGGACTTGGCGCGGCCGAGCATGACCCAGCCCTCGCCGTCCTGGGGGCTGTCCTTGAGCTTTTGTTCCAGCTTCACCACCATGTCACGGATCTGGTCGGCAGTGATGGAGTGGCCGCCATTGGCCGCCACCGGGGCGTTCATCGCTGCCGGGTTGCCGAGCAGGGCGTAGAGGCCGATGGCCAGCGCCGACACCAGCACCGCCACCAGAGCGGCGAGGCCAGGGCGGCGGGCCGGCATGGCGGTCTCGGCGCGGGGGGCGCTGCCGTCTTCGAGGGCGCGGCGTTCGAGTTCGGCCTTTTCCTGGTCGTAGAGGGTGGCGTCGAGCAGGCCGGCGTTCTTTTCCTTTTCCAGGTCGGAGAGCTGGTCGCGCAGCACCTGGAGGCTGAGTTCGGCGTTGCTGCGGGTGCGGCTGGCGGCAGTGCTGCCGCGCCCCAGCAGGGGGGGCAACAGCAGGACCAGGCTGACGGCGATCAGCAGGGCGGCAAGGATGAGAAAGGTGGCGTTCATGGTTTGGTTTCGTTTGGCTGATCGTTGCCGGCCAGCAGCTTGGCGGCGGCGTCATGTTCCTGGGAGGTGAGTTCGGCTGCGGGTATCTGCTTGTCACGCTTTCTCAGCTTGGCCACCAGCACCGCGAGGCCGACGATCAGCAGCACGAAGGGGCCGCCCCAGAGCAGCCAGGTGCTGCTTTTCACCGGCGGCTTGTAGAGCACGAAGTCGCCATAGCGCTGCACCATGAAGTCCATGACGTCCTGGTCGCTCTTGCCCTGGGTCAGCATGTCTCGAATCTCGCGCCGCATGTCGGTGGAAAAGTCGGAATGGGAATCGGCGATGCTCTGGCCCATGCAGGTCAGGCAGCGCAGGTCTTCGGCGAGCTTGTTCACCCGCGCCTCGATGGCCGGGTCGCCCACCGGCTGGGCCTCTCCAGCATGGGCAGCGAGGGAGAGCAGCAGTCCGGCGATGAGGGCGGCAATCAGCTTACGCACGTTCAAGCTCCTTCATCAGGGGCAGAATCTTCTTCTGCAAGGCGTCCGGGGTGACCGGGCCGATGTGCTTGTGACGGATGATGCCGGCCTTGTCGATGATGAAGGTCTCGGGCACCCCATAGACACCGAAGTCGATGCCGACGCGGCCGTCGGCGTCGTAGGCCGAGGGCGCGTAAGGGTCGCCGCCGTGCTGGGCCAGCCAGCGGATGGCGTCGCTGCGCTCATCCTTGTAATTGAGGCCGACGATATTCACGCCGCCCTGCTTCGCCAGTTCCACCAGCACCGGATGCTCCTCGCGACAGGAGACGCACCAGGAAGCCCAGACGTTGAGCATCCACACCTTGCCCTTGAAGTCGTCAGGAGAAATGGTCTTGGCCGGCGCCTGCAACTGGGCCAGCTTGAAGGCCGGCACCGGCTTGCCGATCAGGGGCGAAGGCACCTCGCGCGGATTGAGGCGCAGGCCGATGGCGAGAAACACCACCAGCACGAGGAAGATACCAAGGGGAAGTAGAAAGCGACGCATGGACAATCCTCAGACAGTGGCGGTGGCGCCGGCCGACGTGGTCGGTGCGGTGGCTTCGCGGTTCTTCAGGCGGTAACGGCGGTCCGACGCGGCCAGCAGGCCACCGAGGGCCATCAGCACACAACCGCCCCAGATCCAGTTCACCAGGGGCTTGTGCTGGACGCGGACGATCCAGGTGCTGTCGTCCACCGGCTCGCCCATGGAGACATAGAGGTCGCGGAACAGGCCGGAATCAATGGCGGCTTCGGTCATCGGCATGCGCTGCACCACGTACATGCGCTTTTCCGGTTCCATCACGGTGAGCAGCTTGCCGTCGCGACTGACTTCCATCTTGGCGCGGGCGGCGGTGTAGTTGGGGCCGCGCACGTTCTCGATACTGATGAACTTGAAGCTGTAGCCGCCGGCCGTGGTGGTATCGCCGGGACCCATCTTGACGTCGGCGGCGGTCTCGTAGCCCTTGACCAGGGTGACGCCGAAAATGAACACGCCGATGCCGACGTGGGCCAGCACCATGCCCCAGGTGGCGCGGGGGATGGCGGCCAGACGCTGGCCGAAACTTGCGTCGCCACCGCGCTCCTTGAGGCGGCCGAGGATGTGCGCCGCGCTGGAGAACAGCGCCCAGAAGCCGAGCAGCAGGCCCAGGGCCACCAGGGGACGGAAGCCGCCAAGGACGAAGGGCACCACCACCGCCAGCACCACGGCGGCGATCACGGCCCAGGCCAGACGCGGCCAGAAGTCGATCAGCCGCGCCTGCTTCCAGCGCGCGAAGGGGCCGATGCCCATCAGCACCACCACGGGAATCATGAGCGGGAAGAACACCGCATCGAAGTAGGGGGCGCCAACGGAAATCTTGTTGCCGCTGACGGCATCCAGCAGCAGCGGGTAAAGAGTGCCGAGCAGCACGGCGGCGGCGGCCACGGCCAGCAGCACATTGTTCACCAGCAGCAGGGTTTCCCGCGACAGCAGCTCGAAGCGGCCGCCGAGGCCGACGCTGGGGGCGCGCCAGGCGTAGAGCACCAGCGAGGCGCCGATCACCAGCACCAGGAAGGCGAGGACGAAGACGCCGCGCTCCGGATCAGTGGCGAAGGCATGGACCGAGGTAAGCACACCGGAACGGACCAGGAAGGTGCCGAGCAGGGAGAGCGAGAAGGCCATGATCGCCAGCAGCACGGTCCAGTTCTTGAAGCTGCCGCGCTTCTCGGTCACGGCCAGCGAATGGATCAGGGCGGTGCCGATCAGCCAGGGCATGAAGGAGGCGTTTTCCACCGGGTCCCAGAACCACCAGCCGCCCCAGCCGAGTTCGTAATACGCCCACCAGGAACCCAGCGCGATGCCCAGCGTCAGGAACAGCCAGGCCACCGTGGTCCACGGCCGCGACCAGCGCGCCCAGGCGGCGTCGAGGCGGCCGGAGATGAGGGCGGAAATGGCGAAGGCGAAGGCGACGGCGAAGCCGACGTAACCCATGTAGAGCATCGGCGGGTGAATCGCCATGCCGGGGTCTTGCAGCAGCGGGTTGAGGTCGCGACCATCGGCAGGGGCCGGCAGCAGGCGCTCGAAGGGATTGGAGGTGAGCAGCAGGAACAGCAGGAAGCCGACGCTGACCAGACCCATGACGCCAAGCACGTTGGCCACCGTGGCTTGCGGCAGACGGCGGCTGAAGGCGGCCACGGCCAGACCCCAGAGGGCAAGCAGGAACACCCACAGCAGCATCGAGCCCTCGTGGCCGCCCCAGACGGCGGACACTTTGTAGAACATCGGTAGCAGGCTGTTGGAATGCTGGGCGACGTAGAGCACCGAGAAATCATCTTGCGCGAAGGCGGCGGTGAGACAGCCGAAGGCGATGGTGATGAGACCGGCCTGTGCTACCGTCGCCGGGCGCGCAATGCTCATCAGGCGTGGGTCCTGACGGATGCCGCCGACCAGGGAGGCGATGCCCTGGACGAGGGAAACCGCGAGTGCCAAGATCAGTGCGAAATGGCCGAGTTCGGGGGTCATGGGAGTGCTCTCAAAGGAAATCGTCGGGTCCCCGCGACGGGGACGGATGGCTTTACTGCTTCAATGTCTTGGCGGTCTTCTGGGCTTCATCGACCGCATGCTTGGCTTCCGGCGGCATGTAGTTCTCGTCGTGCTTGGCCAGCACCTCGGTGGCGGCGAACTGGCCGTCGGCGCCGAGGCGGCCCTGGGCGACGACGCCCTTGCCCTCCTTGAACAGGTCGGGAAGGATGCCGGTATAAACCACCGGTACTTCCTTCGCCGTGTCGGTAACGACGAAGCGCGCCGTGGTGCCTTCGCGCACGATGCTGCCCATCTTCACCATGCCGCCGATACGGAAGGCGCGATCCTTCGGCGCCTTGCCGTCGATCACGTCGGAGGGGGTGACGAAGAGGGCGATGTTGCTGTTGAGAGCTTGCAGCACCAGAAAGGCGGCGATGCCCAACGAGGCGAGGCCGCCGAGGATGATGGCGAGACGTTTGTGACGGGCTTTCAAGCGCTTTCCTTTTCCAGTTCTTCCGCCAGGCGTTCCCGGCGCAGCGAGGTGATGATGGCGTTACGGCGCTTCGCCACCAGGATCGGTTCCAGGATCATGCCCACGGCGCAGACGCCGAAGCTGCCCCAGACATAGAAGGCGTAACCGCCCATGGCGAAAAAGTCTGACGCGGAGGCCCAGATCATGCCTTGATCTCCTTCAATTCCTTGACCCACTCGGTGTGGCGTTCCCGTTCCAGGATGATGGCCCGCGCCCGGGTCAGGGCGACGGCGATGGAATACATCCAGAAGGCGAGGGACATCAGCAGCATGCCCCAGAGCATGGTGGCGGCCATCGAAGAGCCCTTGCTCAGGGAAACGGAAGCGCCCTGGTGCAGGGTGTTCCACCACTTCACCGAGAAATAGATGATCGGCACATTCACCACGCCCACCAGGGCGAGGATGGCGCCGGCCTTGTCGGCGCGGCGCGGGTCGTCGATGGCGGCTTGCAGGGCGATGAAGCCGATGTAGAGGAAGAACAGGATCAGGCTCGACGTCAGGCGCGCATCCCACACCCACCAGGCGCCCCACATGGGCTTGCCCCAGAGGGCGCCGGTCCACAAACTGAGGAAGGCCATCAGGGCGCCAGTGGGGGCCAGGGCCTGGGCCATCATGCCGGAGAGGCGGGTATTGAATACCAGGCCGAGTCCGGCCCAGCCGGCCATGACCAGGTAGATGAACATGGCCATCCAGGCGGCAGGGACATGGATGAAAATGATGCGGTAGCCCTCGCCCTGCTGGGCGTCGGTGGGGGCGACGAAGAAACTGAGCCACAGACCGGCAATGCCGAACAGGGCCGTCAAGGCCCAGAACCAGGGCACCATCCTGCCCGCCAGGGGATAGAAGCTCTGGGGCGAGGCGAACTTGAACCAGTTGATGAGGCGGTTGGACATCGTCGGTGGTGGTGAAGGCGAAGAGTGGCAGACAGTTTACGGTGAATTAGGTTCCCGACGGCCCGGGATGACGACCCTATAATCGTCCTTTCCTGAACCGCCGAGCCAAAACCATGGATTATCGCATCATCCCCGTCACCGCCTTTGCCCAGAACTGCACTTTGCTCTGGTGTGAAGAAACCAAAAAAGCGGCCCTGGTGGACCCGGGCGGCGACCTGGACACCCTGCTGGCTGCCGTGGCCCAGTTTGGCCTGACGCTGGAAAAGATCCTCATCACCCATGGCCACGTGGACCACGCTGCTGCTGCTGCCGAGCTGGCGCGACGTCAGTCGGTGCCGATCGAAGGCCCGCAGCGGGAAGACGCCTTCTGGATCGACCAGATGCCGCAGCAGGCGCGCATGTTCGGCTTTCCCGGCGTCGCCGAGACCTTCACGCCCAGTCGCTGGCTGGAAGATGGCGATACGGTGACGGTGGGCAAGCTGAGCCTGGAGGTGCTGCACACCCCCGGCCACACCCCCGGCAGCGTGTGCTTCTTTGACCGTTCCTCCAAGCTCGCCATCGTCGGCGACGTGCTGTTCGAGGGCTCCATCGGCCGCACCGATTTCCCCCGCGGTGACCACGCGACCCTGATCCGTTCCATCCGCACCAAGCTCTGGCCCCTCGGCGACGACGTCGAGTTCATCCCCGGCCATGGCCCCATGTCGAGCTTCGGCGAAGAACGGCGCTCCAACCCCTTTGTGAACGACGCCGCCTGATGATGAAAAAGCTTTTCAAGATTCTCGGCAAGGCCCTGCTGGTCCTGCTGGCGATTCCCGTCGTCTGCTACGTTTTTCTGCTGCTCTACAACCTGCGCGACGACGCCCTTGATCCCCAGGTCGAGAAGATCATGGCCGCCGCGCCGCCGCAAATTCCCGCCGCTGAAAACGGCTATTACGCCTGGGTCGGCATCAATGGCCCCGCTGACCAGGACCCCCACGCCTGGGGCCAGCGCTGGGTGCGCGAGGCCCTGGAGGCGGATAAAAGGGCCGCCGCCGACCTCAGCGCCAGCATCACCCTGCCCATTGATGCCGAGAAGCGCAAGGACAGTCTGAGCAACAAGGGCATCGCCTGCGGCGAAAAGATCGAAACCTGTCTGGACGCCGTGGCGGCCCAGCCCGATGCGGCCCGCGCCGTGCTGGAAAAAGGCCAGGTGGCCCTGGCCCGGGGCGACGCCGCTCTGGCCTACCCGGCCTATCAGGAAGTCTGGCGGCCGGAGTTTTCCTACACCTCCCCGATCCCCAGCTACGCGAACTTCTACCGTCAGCTCAGCGCCACCCGCTTCGCCCTGGCGGTGGCCGAGGGGCGTCACGACCAGGCCCTGGAACAGCTGGGTCGCGAAATGCCCTTCCACGCCCGGCAGATGGCGGGCGCGGTGACCCTGATCGAGAAGATGGTGGCCGTGGCCAGCCTGCGCAACGACTATCTGCTGCTGAATCAGTACCTGGCGCGGCATCCGGCCGAGGCGAAGCCGCGCGTCGAACGTCTGGCCGCCCTGCTCGCCCCGCTGCCTGCCGATGCCCTGCGTTTCCAGGCCGTGTGGCTCAACGAGCAACGCTCCGGCCTGCGCACCATCCTCTCCCTCAAGGACATGGATGGAAGCGCGCTGTTCAATGTCGCCGGCTCCGACGGCGGCGTCGGCCCCTGGTTCTTCGCCAATTTCGGCAAGCCCCTGTTGTTGCTCAACGCCACCGCCAACGAGTTTTCCCGTCACCACGACGGCCTGCTCGCCGCCGACGCCCTCTCCGGTGCGGCCTACCGCGACGCCCTGGCGCGCACCAAGCGCGATCTCGAAGCCGCCACCGAGGACACCTACATGCTGCGCAATCCGATTGGCCACATCCTCAACGCCATCGCCATTCCGAGCTACGACAGCTACTACCTGAAGCGCGACGACCTGATCGTCCTGCGCGCCGCCATCGCCTTCCAGCTTGAACAGGCGCGTTCAGGCGCCGACGGCGACGCCACCGCCCAGGCCCTGGCGGCAGCCCCGGCCTTGATCCATCCCTACGACGGCGTCGCGCCGGCCTGGGACAAGGCCAAGCGCACCCTGACTTATACCGCCCTGCCTGCGCGCAACGGCAAGCCGATCGAATTGCGTTTCTAAGGAGACAAGCATGACCCAAGCCCCCCATGTCTGGCGCTTCTTCCGCGCCGGCGGTTTCGATCAGGTGCGCCTGGAATCCGGCGCCGATCTGCTGGCCCTCGACCAGTTGGACCAGAAGCTCTGGGTCGCCCTCTCCTGCCCGGTGGCGGGCATCGAGTTCGACGCCCGCAGCCTGCAACTGATCGACAGCGACAACGACGGCCACATCCGCGCTCCGGAGTTGATCGCCGCCGCCCAGTGGGCCGGCGCCCGCCTCAAGGATGCCGAAATCCTCGCCGCCGGACTGGACGGTGTGCCGCTGGCCGCGATCCGTGATGACGACGAAACCGGCGCCGCCCTCGCCGCTGCCGCCCGTGCCCTCGCCGCCGATCTTGGCAAGGGCGACGACGCTTTGATTACCGTCGACGAAGCCAGCGCCGCCCAGGCTCGCTTCGCCGAGAAGGCGCTGGCTGCCTGGGAGGCTGCCGGCGCCGCCGCCAAGCCTCTGGGCGAGGCCACCGAGGCTGCCTATGGGGCCTTGCAGGCCGTGGCCGCCAAGGTCGACGACTACTTCGTGCGCTGCCGTCTGGCCGCTTTCGATAGCCGCGCCACCAGTGCCCTGAATGCCAGCGACGAAACTTTCGCCGCCCTCGGCAGCCTCGCCGCTGGCAGCCTGACGGCCGATGCCGCCGCCGTCGCCGCCCTGCCCCTGGCGCGGGTCGAGGCCGGCCAGGCGCTGCCTCTGGTCGAGGGCGTGAACCCGGCCTGGACCGGCAACCTCGCCGCCTTTGCCGAGGCGGTCGTCACGCCGCTGCTGGGCCAGCGCGACAAGCTCACCGAGGTCGACTGGCAGGCCCTCAAGGACGGCTTCGCGCCCTACGCCGAGTGGCTGGCCGCCAAGCCCGACGCGGCGGCCCAGGGTGACGGCCTGCTCGATCTGGAGCGCCTGGCTCACTACGTGCGCGACTTGCTGGCCCTGGCCAACAACTTTGTCGCCTTCAAGGATTTCTATACGCGGCAAGGCAAGGCTACCTTCCAGGTCGGTACTCTCTATCTCGACGGCCGCTCCGCCGAACTCTGTGTCGCGGTGACCGACGCCGGCAAGCATGCCGCGCTCGCCACCCTGTCGCGCATCTGTCTGGTGTATTGCGATTGCACCCGCGGCGGCGAGAAGCTCAACATCGCTGCCGCTTTCTCGGCCGGCGATTCGGACCAGTTGATGGTGGCGCGCAACGGCGTGTTCTACGACCGTCAGGGCCGCGACTGGGATGCCACCATCACCAAGATCGTCGATCACCCGATCAGCCTGCGCCAGGCTTTCTGGTCGCCCTACAAGAAGCTCGGACGCATGGTCGGCGAGCAGTTGCAGAAGCTCGCCGCCAGCAAGGCCGGCGCCGTGGAAGGCAAGCTCGCCGATACCGCCGCCGGCGTTGGCAAGCACGTGGAAGCGCCGCCCAAGCCCGCCGCCCAGCAGGCCTTCGATGTCGGCAAGTTCGCCGGCATCTTCGCCGCCATCGGTCTCGCCGTCGGCGCCATTGGCACCGCCATCGCTTCCATGGTCACCGGCATCCTCGGTCTCTCCTGGTGGCAGATGCCGCTGGCCCTGGCCGGCCTGATGCTGGTGGTGTCCGGCCCGGCAGTGGTGCTGGCCTGGTTCAAGCTGCGCGGCCGCAACCTGGGGCCGATCCTCGATGCCAACGGCTGGGCGGTGAATGCCCGCGCCCGCATCAACATCCCCTTCGGCACCTCCCTGACCCAGATCGCCCAACTCCCCGCCGGCGCCCAACGCACCCTCAGCGACCCCTACGCCGAAACACCGACCCCCTGGGGGCTGTATCTGTTTCTCGCGCTCTTCGTCACGATTGGCGTCTGGCTACTGCTGAAATAGAAGGGTTCCAAGCCCAACGCCGATAGTCGCTGTGTAGGCGGTTCGCTCGGTGATTATCGGCGTGGAAGGCGGGTTGCGGCTGTCTCAGTGGTGCCCTAAGCGGTCAGTCCGATTCACCGATTGCAGCCATTCACCTTTTCGCCGTCAGTACGAGAATATTCCCGAACGACTGTAGCCCAACCACTTCCTCCAGCGTCATGCCGGCGCTATCGAATAGCGTGGTCCATTCCTTCAAGGTACGTTCGCGGCCTCGTGACCCCATGAACATCTGCATGTCGAACGATGCGCCAGCCAGATCAGCGCCAACGTCCGGCAACACCATTTCTAGAAGGGCGACTCGCGCTCCGGTCCGGCCGCAGGCCGTGGCAAGATTGCGCAAAATGTTGATGCAGGTAGCGTCGTCGAATCCATGGAGTACCGCAGAGAGCAGGTAAATGTCCTTCTCGCTTAGTGCGGGAGGAATCTCGGCCAACAAGTCTCCCGCCTGAAAACGCAGTCGATCCATCTCGCCCGTGCCATGGGTTACCCAATATTGCTCTGCCTCGGCAATCACTTGGGCACGGTCCACGACAAGAGCCGTCAGGCTCGTGTGCCGTTTCAGAAGGGCGAGTGCCTTGGTGCCACGGGAACCGCCCACGTCGATAATCCTGTCGAAGCGGCCCCAGTCAAAATCGGTGGCAAAGCTATCCCCGGTAAGTGCCTCGACGGCATCCATGGCTTCGGAAAATAGCGTGTCGAAATCGGCATGGTGATCCAGGTAATCGAACAATTCTTCGCCGTGAGATAGTTGAAAGGGCGGCAGTCCCTCACGCACCCCCTGTTCCAGTCGTTCATACCAGGGGCGGCTCATGGCATCGGAGTTGTGCATAAGGATCATCGCCCGAACGTTTTTCGGATTGTCGGTGCGCAGGAACGTGGATAGTTTGTTGTTGCGGAAGACGTGCGGCGCCCGTTCCTCGAAGATACCCATGGCAACGAGCATACGCAGCAGGCGTCCGGTTGCATCGGCATTCGCGGCGATACGGCTGGCGATTTCGACCGAGTCGAGTTCATCATCGCCGAGCCAGGTGGCGATATCCAGCCGCGCGGCGACATGAAGCGCCCGTGATTGCCAGAAGGCCGAACCGATCTGCATCAGCCGGAATGGTGGCGGAGTAAGTTTGTTGGGAATGGCTTGCAGCCACGAGCCGAATTTCATGGCTTTGGCGAAGCGGCGTACCGCGCCTGAATTCAACTGATACGACATGGTTTGCTCTCCTACTATTTTGAGGCGTGTGGTGCTAATCCCGCCGAAAACAGGTGGCCATTGAAGGCGGCCAGCCGCTCCAGAAACGTGGCATCCATCGGACGCGCCATCTGTTCCTCGAAGATGTCCTTCAGCAGTATGGGTGTCATCGCGAGACTGACGAAAGCCAGCCTCAGGATGTCGGGGTCGATGCCGGCAGCGATCTGTCCTTGGACCTTGAGATCGGACACCTTGCGCGCACCTCGGGTGCGCCCCCGTTCGAGAAGTTGCTGGATGAAGCGTCGCCCTGGGCCATGATTGAGAGCCAGTACCTTAAGGATCAGCTTGGGAAACTCAGGCCGGGCGGTCATGGTGTCGTAGTACAGGCGCAGGAAGTCGGTGAATCCCGTGACGGACGCCAGCATCGGGCCATCGAGAACCTCCAGCATCGGATTCAGGGTCTCGCGGATCATTTCCTCGTAGAGACCCTCCTTGTTGCCGAAGTAGTAGCGGATCATCGACGCGTTCGCGCCCGCCCGTTCGGCAATCAGCCGTGTGGTTACCCGGTGGTAGTCGTCAGCGAGAAAGCAATCCAGCGCCGCTCTCAGAAGACGGGCTCTTACCGGCTCGGCAGCATCGACATCGCCCATGTTCGGCTTTCATGAAGTGGATGCAATGCAGATTAGCACTCGGTGGGGCGAAGGCAGGAATGGTTTCGTCAATCAAGATCCGAGGCTTGATTGAATAGCTACTCAGGTCCGAATGGCTGGTTTCGGTGAGTAACCCGGACGACCGGCCATGGCAAAACCGAGCCAATTCCCCCGCAGCGCAGCGCCAATGATGCGGTGAAAATATATCGACCACGGATTGTGTTCATCCAACAAAAAAGCCCGGGAACTTCCCGGGCTTTCGTTGTGAATAAGGACTGGCCTTACTTCTTCGCCTTACGGCAACCGAGACCGGCCTTGGTCTGGAAGTATTCGAGGCCGTCCTTGCAGGCAAGAATCTTTTCCGGCGCCTTGGCGCCCTTGCCGGCCTTGCAGGTGAAATCACCGGCCTTGCCCATCTTGCCCTGGAGTTTGTAGCCGTCAGGACAGGTCGCTGCGGCTGCGGCGGGTTTGCCGGCTTCGACGACGATCTTGGCTTCCGATTTGCCCTGGCAGGGGAAGTGGGAGGTGACCTTCTTGCCCTTGGCGGCGATGGTGAAGGTGCCGGGGCTCTTGTAAATCTTGGTCTGGACCACGGGGAATTTCACGGCATCGTCACCGCTGCCGACCTTGAGGTCACGGCCTTCGGCGTCGCCGAATTCGATATTGAGGCCGCAGAAGCCGGGGGCATCGCCGTCGGCGTTGATGGTGACGGTCACCGGCTCGCCGACTTTCGCCGGCGAGGGGCTGACGGTAATGGCGCCGATACCACTGGACTGCTGGGCATAGGCGCCGGAGGCGCAGAGGAGGGCGATGGCGGCGGCAAGCGTAAAGTTTTTCATGGGAGTCTCTCCTTTTGAGTGACATGAATCGGGTTCTGCTACCCTTGCCACTCTATCCAATAACAGGCTGGGTCTGCAATGAAGGCATTGAAAAAGATTGGCATTGTCATCGGCATTCTGTTGGCGCTGGTGTTGGCGGCGGTGGCGGTTGTCTACGCCATGTTCGACGCCGAGAGCATCAAGAGCCAGATCGCCAAGGCGGTGCAGGAGAAGAAGCAGCGCAGCCTGAAGATCGACGGTCCGGTGGCGCTTTCCCTGTGGCCCAACGTGGCTATCAGCCTGGGCAAAATTTCCCTGTCCGAGCACAAGAGCGACAAGGAGTTCGCCGCCCTCGACAGTGCCCGCGTCTCGGTGGCGGTGCTGCCCCTGCTGTCGAAGCAGGTGGTGGTGAATACCGTCGAACTCACGGGCCTCAAGGCCACCCTCATCAAGCACAAGGACGGCAGCCTCAACATCGCCGACCTGATCTCCCCCGACAAGAGCGATTCGTCGCCGGTGCAGGTGGATGTGGCCGGCATCAAGGTCATCAATGCCCAACTCACCTGGCGCGACGAGGGCAGCGGCCACACCACGGCGATCTCCGGCCTCGATCTGTCCACCGGCCGCATCCAGGCCGATACCGGCCGTCACAGCTTCGACATCAACGCCCTGACCTTGGCGGCCCGCGGCAAGCAGGACGCCGACAGTTTCGAGATCAAGCTCGATGCGCCCAAGCTCGCGATTACGCCGGAGAAATCCAGCGGCGACAGCGTCACCCTCTCGGCGCAGCTGAACGGCGCCGGCAAGGCGGCGACGCTGAAGCTCTCCCTCAATGGCGTCGAAGGCAACGCCCAGGCGCTGAAGATCGGCAAGCTGAGCCTGGATCTGGATGCCAAGTCCGGCGATGCCGCGATCAAGGGCAAGCTGACCTCGCCGGTGCAGGCGGACATCGCAGCCCAGAGCATCGCCGTGCCGCAACTGGCGGGCGAACTGGAAATCGCCAGCCCGGCAATGCCGATGAAGCAGGTCAAGCTGCCCCTCACCGGCAGTGCCAAGGCCGACCTCGACCAGCAGAGCGCCTCCCTGGCCCTGAAGACCCAGTTCGACGAATCGAAGATCGACGCCAAGGTTCATGTGTCGAAATTCGCGCCCCTGGCCCTGGCCTTCGATATCGACATCGACAAGCTCAATCTCGACAAGTACCTGCCGCCGAAGAAAGCCGCTGAATCGGGCAGCGCCGGCGGCGACGCCAAGGTGGATCTGTCGCCCCTCAAGGCCCTCGGCAATATGGGCATCAGCGGCAAGATCAGCATTGGTCAGTTGCAGGTTTCCAACGTCAAGGCGAGCAATCTGCGCTTCGAGATCAAGGCCGGCGGCGGCAAGCTCGACGTGGCGCCGATGGCGATGAATCTCTATGAAGGCTCCCTCAGCGGCGCCCTCTCGCTCAATGCCAATGGCAACAGCGTCGCCCTGCGCCAGAACCTATCCAACGTTGCCATCAATCCGCTGATGAAGGACGCGGTGGACAAAGACCTGCTGGAAGGGCGCGGCAACGTGGCGCTCGACATCACCACCCACGGCGATACCGTCGGCGCCATGAAGAAGGCGCTGGCCGGTTCCGCCTCCCTGGCGCTCAAGGACGGCGCGGTGAAGGGCATCAATCTGGCGCAGACCTTTCGCGACCTGAAGTCCAAGTTCTCCAGCAAACAGGACGCCGTGCAGCAGGCCAAGGCCGGCGACAAGACCGACTTCTCCGAACTCACCGGCAGCTTCCGCATCGCCAGTGGCGTCGCCCACAACGAGGACCTAGCGGCTAAGTCGCCCTTCCTGCGCCTGGCGGGCGCTGGCGACATCGACATCGGCAACGGCCAGATGAACTACCTGGCCAAGGCCAGCGTGGTGGCCACCACGGCAGGGCAGGGCGGCCAGGGTCTCGAACATCTGAAGGGCCTGACGGTGCCGGTGCGGGTCAGCGGCCCTTTCGAGAAACTCTCCTACAAGCTCGAACTCTCGGGTCTGGCCACCGAAGCGGTGAAGGCCAAGGTGGAAGAGAAGAAAGAAGAAATCAAGGCCAAGGCCCAGGACAAGGTGAAGGACAAATTCAAGGGCCTGTTCGGAAAATAGGGGAAAATAGCTGGCCATGAGCCAGCTAGATCACCTTTTTGCCGCCAACCGGGCCTGGGCGGAGAGCATTCAGGCCCAGGAGCCGGAGTTCTTCTCGCGGCTCTCCCATTTGCAAACGCCGGAGTATTTCTGGATCGGCTGCTCCGACTCGCGGGTGCCGGCGAACCAGATCACCGGCCTGCTGCCGGGCGAAGTCTTCGTTCATCGCAACATCGCCAACGTGGTGGTGCACTCCGACCTCAATTGCCTCTCGGTGATGCAGTTCGCCATCGACGTGCTCAAGGTCAAGCACATCATGGTGGTAGGCCACTACGGCTGCGGCGGCGTTCGTGCCGCCCTCGAAGATGTGCGCGTCGGCCTCGCCGACAACTGGCTGCGCCACATCCAGGATGTGCGCGACAAACACCGGCCGCTGCTGGATGCTATTGCCGACGCCGAGGCGCGGGTGGATCGTCTGTGCGAGTTGAATGTCATCGAGCAGGTCATCAACGTCGCCCAGACCACCATCGTGCGCGATGCCTGGATGCGTGGCCAGAACCTGACCATCCATGGTTGGGTGTATGGTCTTGCCGACGGACTGCTGCGGGACATGGGGCTTTCGGCCAGTAATTGTGAAGACGCCGCCGCCAACTATCGCCGCGCCGTCAAGGCCCTGGGAGGCGCTGCTGGCGGCACCACTTGCTGAACTTCGTAATGACTGAAATCAACCGGGAGACGGGAACATCATGAGCTTTCGCAATCGTTTGCTGATCGGCATGGCCCTCATCATGGGCGCCTTCCTGGCCGCCGTGATTGTCGCGTTCGTCGGCCTGCGGGCCTCGTCGCAGAACTTCGACGACTTCCTCTCCGGCGAGCTGGCCCTGCGCCAGCACTATCGCGACATGTACGCCCAGGGCCTGCAACTGGGCCAGGCGACGCGCAACATCCTGCTCGATCCGGCCAATCCCAAGGCCTACGCCAACCACGAGAAGGCGCGCAAGGACTTCCAGGCCGCCCGCGAAGAGGCCGGCAAGGCGGCGGCGCGCCTGAATGTGTTTGTGGACAAGCTGCAACAACTCGATACGCTGATCCGCACCCAGACGGATGCCCAGGGGGCCGTGATCGCTGCCGTCAAGGGTGGACAGGAAGGGGAGGCAAAATCTCTCCTCAACAGCAAGGAAACCCCGGCCTGGCGTAGTCTCAAGCAGGCCCTGCTTGATGACATCGACGCCATTCACAAGCTCACCGCCCAGCGTCGCGACGAAGTTTCCGCCTCCGCCAGCCGCTTCCAGACCATCAGTCTGATCCTCGCCGTGCTGGCGGTGCTGGTGGGTATTGTCAGCGTCCTTACCACCCAGGCTTTCGTGCGCCGGGAACTCGGTGGCGAACTTTCCTACGCCAAGGACGTGGCGCGGGAAGTGGCCCAGGGCAACCTGAGCCGTCAGGTGGAGGTGGCTGCCGGCGACCGCGACAGCCTGCTCGCCGCCCTGGTTCAAATGCAGCAAAGCCTGCGCACCCTGACCGGCAACATCGGTCGCCATGCGCAGACCGTGACTGGCGCCACCCGCGAGTTGGCGGTGTCGGCCAACACCGTGGCCACTGGCAGCGCCGACCAACTGGCCTCGGCCGAAGGCATGATGGCCAACGCCGGCGCCCTCACCCAGAGTCTGGGCCAGGTGAGCGCCTCGGTGGATGCCGCCCGCAGCCTTTCCGAAGAGTCGGACGCCATTTCGCGCCAGGGTACCCAGGTAATCGACCGCGCCGTCGAAGGCGCCCAGCAGGTGGCCGCCTCGGTGCGCGAGACCGCCGTCACCCTGGAAGAGCTGGGGCAGCAGACGGCGCAGATTTCCACCATCCTGGCAGTGATTTCCGAAATCGCCAATCAGACCAATCTGCTCGCCCTCAACGCCGCCATCGAGGCTGCCCGGGCTGGCGAACAGGGTCGTGGCTTCGCCGTGGTGGCCGACGAGGTACGCAAGCTGGCCGAACGCACCACCCAATCCACTGCCGAGATCAGCACCATGGTGAGCGCGATTCAGGGTGGTACCAAGCGCGCCGTGGAGGCGATGGAAGCCGGCGTCAGACAGGTGGAAGGTGGCGTTGAGCTCTCGCGCCAGGCCCAGCAGGCCTTTACCCGCATGGGCGAGAGCGCCCAGCAGGTGAAAGCGGTGGTGGCCGAAATTGGCGGAGCCATCAGCGTCGAAGGCTCCGCCGAACAGGAACTGGAACATCACCTGGAGCGGGTGCGCTCCCTGATCCGCGCCAACGATGATGCGATTCGGCAAGTGACGCAATCCACCAGCCGCCTCGAAGGCATGGCGGCTGATTTGCAACGGGAAGTTGCGCATTTGCGGACGTGACGCGGATGCGTCTCGGCGTCGACCTCGGCGGCACCAAGATCGAAATCATCGCCCTTGGCGATGACGGCGCCGAGTTGTTGCGCCGCCGTGTCGCCACCCCCCGCGACGACTACATGGCGACGGTGATGGCGGTGGCCGCGTTGGTGGAGGCGGCCGAGAATGAACTGGGAAAACGCGGCAGCGTCGGCATCGGCATTCCCGGCGCCGAGTCCCGCGCCACCGGCCTGATCAAGAATGCCAATTCCACCTGGCTCATCGGCCAGCCCTTGCGTCGCGACCTGCAAGCGCTGTTGCAGCGGGACGTGCGGCTGGAAAACGACGCCAACTGCTTCGCCCTCTCGGAAGCCACCGACGGCGCGGCGAAGGACGCCATCACGGTGTTCGGCGTGATTCTTGGCACCGGTGTTGGCGGCGGCATCGTCGTCAACGGCCAGGTACTGACGGGGGCCAACGCCATTGCCGGCGAGTGGGGCCACAACGGCCTGCCGGTGGGCGAACACAAGCGACCCCTGTGCTATTGCGGCCGCGCCGGTTGCGTCGAAACCTATCTCTCCGGCCCCGGCCTCCAGCGCGACCATCTCAAGCACACGGGCGAATCCCTGGAGCCGGCGCAAATCGTCAGCCGCGCCGACGCTGGCGACGACGATTGCGAAGCCACCCTGCAACGCTACGAAGACCGCCTCGCCATGGGCCTGGCCCAGGTCATCAACATCCTCGACCCGGAGGTGATCGTCCTCGGCGGCGGCCTCTCCAATCTGGAGCGCTTGTATCGCAACGTGCCGGAGCGCTGGGGTCAGTATGTGTTTTCGGATCAGGTAGCGACGCGGCTGGTCCGGCATCGTCACGGTGACTCTTCTGGTGTGCGCGGTGCCGCCTGGTTGTGGCCGGCGGCATGAGTCACCGGCCTGTAAGGGGCGTCGAATGGCGCCCCCAGGCAGGGCATGCCGGGACGGGCCGTGGATTGGCGGCTTCGGGACATCCTGCCCTGAGGCGCCCGTTTGACGCGGCTTCCAGCGGGGATTCGCGGTGAGCGGCGTCCGCCTCTTTCTCGGCGGCATCCGCCCGCTGCCCCCGGAGAACCGCCCCACCGGCATCTTCAAGGCCGAGAGCCACCAGCCGCTCTGGCTCGGCGCCGAGGGTCTCGGCGGCGATGCCCAGGCCGACCGCCGCGTCCACGGCGGGCCGGAAAAGGCCCTGCACCAATACGCCGTCGCCAACTACGCCCGGCTTGCCGCCGCCTTCCCGGAAGCCGCCGCCGATCTGGTCCCCGGCAGCATCGGCGAGAATCTCTCGGTGGCGGGCTGGGACGAGGAGAAGGTCTGCATCGGCGACATCTTCCGCCTTGGCGACGCCCGTATCCAGGTCAGCCAGCCCCGCGCTCCGTGCTGGAAGATCGACGCCCGCTACGGTCAGGACGGCATGGCGCAATGGATCGACGAAACCGGCCTGACCGGCTGGTACTGGCGGGTGCTGGAAGAAGGCCAGGTCGAGGCTGGTTGCGTGTTTGAACTGATCGAGCGCCCCAACCCCGACATCAGCCTGGCCCGTCTCTGGCGCGGTCTCAAGGAACTGCGGCCGTCCCCCGCTGAACTGGATTTTCTGATCGCCGCCGCGGGCCTTGCGCCGGGCTGGGTAAAGAAGTTATCGGAGCGCCGCGACTGGCTGCGGAAAAATACATGAATCTCATCCTGCGCATCTTCGCTCCCTTCGCCGCCGGCTATTACCTTTCCTATCTGCTGCGCAACGTCAATGCCGTCATTGCGCCTGAGCTGACGCGGGATCTATCGGTCTCCGCCGCCGACCTGGGCCTGCTTACCTCGGCCTATCTGCTGGCTTTCGGCGCCTTCCAACTGCCTCTGGGCATCCTCCTCGACCGTTACGGCCCGCGCCGCGTCGAGGCCGGCCTGCTGCTGGTGGCCGCCGCCGGCTGCGCCGCCTTCGCCCTCGGCGGCAACCTGACCGAACTCGCCATCGCCCGGGGCCTGATCGGCCTCGGCGTTTCGGCCTGCCTGATGGCCAGCTTCAAGGCCTTCTCGCTCTGGTTTCCCGCCGAACGTCAGGCCTCGCTGAACGCTGCCGTGATGGCCGCCGGCGGCCTCGGCGCCCTCACGGCTACCACCCCGATCGGCTGGTTGCTGCCGCTCACCGGCTGGCGCGGCATCTTCTTCGGCCTCGCCGGGCTGGCTGCCCTGATGGCGGTGGTGATTTTCACCACCCCCGACAAAACCCTCGCCGCGGGCAAGGAAAGTCTCGGCCAGCAACTCAAGGCCCTCGGCCAGATTCTCAAAAGCCGCGTGTTCTGGCGTTTCGCCCCCCAGACTGCCGCCATCGTCGGCGGCTTCATGGCCATGCAAGGGCTGTGGGCGGTGCCCTGGCTGATGAACGTCAACGGCGCCTCCCGCGAGTCCGCCGCCTTCCACATGCTGCTTACCAGCGGCGCCATGCTGACCGGCTTTATCGCCATCGCCGCCTTCGTCAATCGCCTTAAGCACCGAGGCATCCACCCGGAGCAAATACTCACCGTCGGCATGGGCGTCGGCATTCTGGCGACGGCCCTGATCGTCTTCGACCTGGCGCCGAGCCACGTACTCTGGTTTGTCCTCGGCCTGGTGTTTTCCGTCGGCAACCTGGCCTACGCCCTGCTCACCGCCCACTTCCCGGTGCAGATTTCCGGCCGCGCCAACACCGCCCTCAACCTCGCCGCCTTCGTCGGTGCGGCTGGATTGCAATGGGGCTTCGGCATCCTGCTCGACGCCCTCAAAGCCACCGGCATGGCGACACCCGAGGCCTTCCGCTGGAGCTATGGCCTGCTGCTGGTGATGCAGGCGCTAGCTTGGGGGTGGTTTGTGGCGGGCAGGAAGTCGGAGTAGTCCCACGCCGGCGGGCCGGTGGAAATGGCCTGCTCCGGGTGCTACGACCCGGCAAGGTTCGGATTGGTGGCGGTGCCGCGCATTTCGGACGGGGCGCCGGGAGTTGGCTACGCGAATCGGAATGCTGATAGGATTTAGTCAGGTGGAATGTCAGAATTCACGCCGGCCCTCTTACCCCATACCCTTGGAAAGTGTCATCAATGCGGCGAACCACGCTATTTGCCATGCTCGCTATCTGCTCATGTCTTGCCTACGCAGGATATTGGTTTGGCTCATACCGCACTCTGACATTTTTTGAGGCGCGTTATCTGAATGACTCGATTGAGAGCGACCTCGCAGAAGCCAGACATGACGAGATAGTGCTTCGTTCGTTCTCCAATAAGAATTACGACGCGGCAGGCCGAATCATGACGGAACGCTATTTCAGCCGGATGTTGCTGATTGCGGGCACCTATAAAAAGACCGACTCCGTTCATCAGCAGCTGGCGAAAGAACAAATTGCTCAGGCCATGAAACTGAAAGAAGAGCTTTTATATAGATTTCCGGCGGACGAAGATAACAAGCTATGGAGCCGGCTCGCGAAGTAAGCTAGGAGTCGTCGTATCGCGGGAATTTTCTCTGGTCCGGCTATTGCGGCTACTCTGAAGTTCTCCGCAGAGGCCCTTCCAAGGCCGATATCTCCCTGAGTTAACGGGGCCGCAAATGCTTGCGTATCCAGGCTGCGAGTTCTACCTCTTCCAGTTCGCCGGCGGCGAGGGCGAGGATGGTCAGGGTTGCTTCGGCTTGAGACGCGGCAAGGCGATAACCGTTGAGGTACAGAAACAAGCCGATGCCGAGAAATGCGGCGCGCTTGTTGCCATCGACGAAGGGATGGTTGCGCCCCAACCCGAAACCGTAGGCCGCCGCCAAGGCGGCTATATCTGGCTCGCTATAGGCAGCCTGATTCAGGGGTCGGGCGAGGGCGGAGTCGAGCAGCCCCTCATCCCGTAGCCCCGCCGCGCCACCGTGTTCAGCCAGGCTTTCGCCGTGAAGCAATAGCAGAGCCTGCTTGTCGATCCAGCGCCAGCTCATTTCGCCAGGGCGTGGAAGGTATCGCGGAATTCCTTCATGAACTCACGGCCCGCCGCGAGTTGTTCTTCCATGGCGGGGTCGTAGGGCGTCACGGCATAACCGTGCGGCGTTTCGGTGACAAAGATCGTGTCCCCCTTCTCCACCTTGAGGCGACCGAGCATCTCCTTGGGAAGGATCACGCCAACGGAATTGCCGATCTGGGTGAGTTTGAGCATGTGCATGGCAAACCTCGATTACGTTATAACAACCGTAATACTAGAGTCCGGAAGCGAGAAAGTCAAAACTCCAACGGGTCCACATCCAGGTGCCAGCGCAGGCCGGCGGGTGCTTTCTGGGCGTAGAGGGTTTCCATCCAGGCAGTGAGGAAGGCTTGCAGGGCGGGGCGGCTGGGGGATTCGACTAGAAGCTGTCCCCGTTCCAGGCTCATCAGGCGCGACAGGCGCATGGGCACCGGGTCGTAGAGGGTGATGGCGTCGCTGGCGAGCGCCTCGCCATTGCGGCGGGCTTCGGCGAGGAAGGTGAGCGCCTGCTCCATGGCGCGGCCTTCGGCCCGCAGCAGGGCCTGGAAGGCGAAGGGCGGGAAGCCGGCGCTGCGGCGTTCTTCGAGTTGGGCGGCGGCGAAGGCGGCGTAGTCGTGGTTGGCGAGGGCGCGGTAGAGGGGGTGGTCCGGGTATTCGGTCTGAATCAGCACTTCGCCGGCCAGGGCGGCGCGGCCGCTGCGGCCGCCGACCTGCATCAACTGGGCGAAGAGGCGTTCCGGGGCGCGGAAGTCGGCGGCGAAGAGGGCGGCGTCGGCGCCGACCACGGCCACCAGGGTCAGCTTGGGAAAGTCGTGGCCCTTGGCCAGCATCTGGGTGCCGATCAGGATGTCGGCCTCGCCGGCGTGGATCTGTTCCAGCAGGGCGCGCCACTTGGTCGGGCTGTTGGCCGAGTCGCGGTCGATGCGCAATACGCGGGCCCCGGGGAAGCGCTCGGCAAGGGCGTCTTCGAGGCGCTGGGTACCGCGGCCGAAGGGCTGGATGTCGATGTTGCCGCAGGTCGGGCAGGCGCGGGGGATCGCGGTTTCGAGGCCGCAGTGGTGGCAGCGCAGGCGCTTATCCTTGAGGTGCACCACCAGATTGGCGGCGCAGCGGCGGCAGGTGGAAATCCAGCCGCAGGCGGGGCAGGCCAGCACCGGGGCGTAGCCGCGCCGGTTGAGGAAAACCAGGCTCTGCTCGCCCTTCTGTAAGCGCTCGCTCACGGCGGCGATCAGTTCCTGGCTCATGCCGTCCTGGAGCTTCTGCTTGCGGGTGTCCACCGTCTCTACGGTCGGCGGCGCGTCGGCGACGGCGCGGCGCTTGAGTTCCAGCAGCGTGTAGCGGCCGCTGCCGCCCTCGCGGGCGTGGTGGAAAGTCTCCAGGGACGGTGTCGCCGAGCCGAGGACGATGGGCACGTTGGCCTGCTTGGCGCGGAAGATGGCGACGTCGCGGGCCGAGTAGCGCAGGCCTTCCTGCTGCTTGAAGGAGGCGTCGTGTTCCTCATCCACCACGATCAGCCCCAGACGTGGCAGGGGCATGAACACCGAGAGGCGGGTGCCGAGGACGATGTCGGCGCGGCCGGCCTGGGCGTCGAGGAAACCCCGGGCGCGGGCGGCGTCGGCCAGCCCGCTGTGGGCGGAAACGATGTGCCGGCCGGGGAAGCGCTCACTCACGCGCCCTTCCAGCTGGGGCGTGAGGGCAATCTCCGGCACCAGCATCAGGGCCTGCTTGCCTTGGGCCAGCACAGCGTCGATGGCGCGCAGATAGACCTCGGTCTTGCCGCTGCCGGTGATGCCGTGGAGCAGGAAGGGGCTGAAACCCTGAGCGCCGACAATGGCGTCCACGGCGGCGGCCTGTTCCGGCAGCAACTCGGGACGTGGCGGCGTGGGCGGTGCCTCCTTGGCCGCCTTGTCTTTCGGCATCCGTGGCAGCTTGCCCTTGCGCAGCATGGGCGGCAGGGCGAAGGCCATCACTTCGCCCAGGGGATGCTGGTAGTAGCGGGCGCAAAACTCGCACAGGGCGCGCCAGTCGGCGGGCAGGGGCGGCATGTCGCGCAGGATTTCGCTGGCGTCTTTGAGCTTGTCGGCGGGTTGGTCGCTGGCGGCCAGCACCTCCACCACCAGCCCAACCTTGCTGCCGCGGCCGAAGGGAACCATCACGCGGCAGCCCACATCGGCGGCGGTGGCGTCCGCCGCCCGGTAGTCGAACAGCCGTGGCAGCGGCACGTCAAGGGCGACGCGGACGATGGCGGGAGCGGAAGTCCCGCTAGCCGATGCGGGGGGGCAAGGCACGGTGGAGGGCATCGTCACCGCTCCTCAAGGGCTTGCCGCCGACAGCTCGATAGATTCGAGCTTTGAGGGCCTAACTCAATGGCACGAAACGACTTTTCCTTTACCCACATTTTCTGTGGATAACTTTGTGAATAAGGCGCGGCGAATTTACCTAACTGTTGCCGGGGCAAGGAAATTTTCATCTTTGCGTAACAAATAGGCAGAAAAATTCCGTTGAAAATCAATGCACTAAAATTGTGCGGCAAAAAGGTCGCACCCGGGGTGCGGATTCTTGCTATCGGCGCAATTCTGTGAATAAGTCAACTATTGACCTCAATTTTTCACAGCCCGCCCGGCGTGGGTTTGCGGCCGGTCGGCCCGGGAAACCGCATCCCTTGGCCCTTTGCTGGCAGGGCGTCGTCGAGGCCGTATTCCACGCTGGTTCCGGGTCACCCGAAAGGCATACCCAGAGCCGGCGCGACCAGCGGACGTTACTTGCGGGCGAGGAAGCTCCGGCTGTAGTCATGCACGGTATCCACAAGCACGGAGACGTTTTCCGGCGGGGTGTGCTGGTTGATGCCGTGGCCGAGATTGAAAACGTGGCCGCCGCCGGGGCCGGCGGAATGGAAGTCTTCGACCACCCGTTTGGCTTCCGCCGCCACGGCATCGGGGCCGGCGAACAGCGCGATGGGGTCGAAGTTGCCTTGCAGCGCTACCTTGTCGCCGGTGCGGCGGCGGGCTTCGCCCAGGTTGGTGGTCCAGTCGAGGCCGATGGCGTCGCAGCCGATGGCGGCGATGGACTCGATCCACTGGCCGCCGCCCTTGGTGAACACGACGCTGGGAATGCGCTGGCCGTTGTGGGTCTTCTTCAGGCCATCCACCACGCGCTGCATGTAGGCCAGGGAGAATTCCTTGTAGGCCCGGTGGGCCAGGGCGCCGCCCCAGGAGTCGAAAATCATCACCGCCTGGGCGCCGGCTTCGATCTGGGCGTTGAGGTAGTCGGTGACGGCGGTGGCGGTGATGTCGAGGATGTGGTGCAGCAGGTCGGGCCGCGAATACAGCATGGTCTTGACGGTACGGAAGTCATCCGAGGAGCCGCCTTCCACCATGTAGCAGGCCAGGGTAAACGGGCTGCCGGAGAAGCCGATCAGGGGCACCGAGCCGTCGAGGGCGCGGCGGATTTCGCTCACGGCGTCCATGACGTAGCGCAGATGCACGTTGGGATCGGGCGCGGTGAGGTCGCGGATCGCCCATTCCTCGCGCAGGGGACGCTCGAACTTGGGTCCCTCGCCCTCGGCAAAGTAGAGGCCGAGGCCCATGGCGTCGGGCACGGTGAGGATGTCGGAGAACAGGATCGCCGCGTCCAGGTTGTAACGGGCCAGAGGTTGCAGCGTCACCTCGCAGGCCATCTGCGGGCTCTTGCACAGTTGCAGGAAGCTGCCGGCGCGTTTGCGCGTCTCGCAATACTCGGGCAGGTAGCGGCCGGCCTGGCGCATCAGCCACACGGGGGTGTATTCGACGGGTTCGCGCAGCAGGGCGCGCAGGAAGGTGTCGTTCTTGGGGCGGCTGGTCATGGCGAGGCAGGCTTTCGGGCAGCGGTAAAGGCGGAATTATCGCATCCGGCACCGCCAACGTGCCTACTTCTCCCAGAACGCCGGCGAAAGCACCACCAAAAGGGTGAAGATTTCCAGGCGGCCCAGCAGCATGCCGAAGGTGCACACCCAGGTCTGGAAGTCGTTGAGGACCGCGAAGGTGGTGGCCGGCCCCACCTGATTCAGACCCGGGCCCGTGTTGTTAACGCAAGCCACCACGGCGGAAAAGCCGGTGATGATGTCGAGGCCGGAAAATGCCATGACCAGGGTCAGGGACACCAGGGTCACCATATACATGAAGCCGAAGGCCAGCACGGCGTAGACGATATTGGCGGGCAGCGGCTGGCCGGCGAGCTTGATGGGGCGTACCACACTCGGGTGCATGGCGCGCAGGATCTCCAGAAACACCTGCTTGTAGAGAATCATCGCCCGCACCAGCTTGATGCCGCCGCCGGTGGAGCCGGAGCAGGTGATGAAGCTGGACATGAACAGCATCCATAGGGGGGCGAACATCGGCCACAGGTTGTAGTCGGTGTTGGCGAAGCCGGTGGTGGTGGCGATGGAAACGGTGTTGAAGGCGGCGTAGCGCAGGGCGGTCCAGAAATCCGGGTAGGTGCCCATGGCCCAGAGATAGTAGGTCACCAGCAGGACGCCGGTGTACATGGCGAACAAGTACCAGCGGATCTCCGGGTCGAACCAGTAGGCGCGGAGGCTGCGGCCGCGCAAGGCGACGAAGTGGGTGGCGAAGTTCATGCCGCAGAGGGTCATGAAGAAAATGCTGACGACTTCGATTGTCACCGAGTTGAAATGCCCAAAACTCGCATCGTGGGTGGAGAATCCGCCCAGACCCATGATGCTGAAGCAGTGCATCACTGCATCCTGCCAGTCCATGCCCGCCCATTTGAGGCTGAGGGCGCAGGCAACGGTGAGGGCCAGATAGACCAGCCAGAGACCCTTGGCCGTCTCGGTCATGCGCGGCGTCAGCTTGGAATCCTTCATCGGTCCCGGCGCTTCGGCCTTGAATATCTGTCGTCCGCCGACGCCGAGCAGGGGCAGAATCGCCACCACCAGCACGATCAGGCCCATGCCGCCGAGCCAGACCAATTCACCGCGCCAGAAGTTGATCGAGTACGGCAGCTTGTCGAGGCCTTCCAGCACGGTGGCGCCGGTGGTGGTCATGCCGGAAACCGCCTCGAAATAGGCATCGGTGAACGAGAGCCTGGGCCAGAAGTAGGCCAGCAGGGGAATCGTGGCGAAGGCCGGCACCACGGTCCACGCCAGCACCACCAGCAGAAAGCCGTCCTTGATGCGTAACTCCCGTTTGTGGTCGCGGGTGAAGAACCACAGCAGGAAACCGCTGCCAAGGGTGATGACGACGCCGTCGTCGTAGGCGAACTGGGCGCCATCGTTGAACCAATAGGAGATGCTCCAGGGAATCAGCATGGTGGCGCTGAAGATCATCAGCACCAGAGACAGGACGCGCAATACCGCAAGCAGGGAATTCTTCACAGGAAACCCGCGCTGACCTGGAACAGCTTCTCCACCTTCGGCAACAAGTGCTTGTGCACACAGAACACGATGACGTGGTCACCGGCTTCGATCACCGTGTCGTGGTGGACCATCAGCACCTTGTCGGAAATTTCCCGCACCACAAACTGATTCTCCCGCACCAGCAGCGGCTCCTCCCGCTTGCGCACGATGGCAGCGATGGTGACGCCCTTGGGCAGTTCAATCTCGTCGAGACGCCGCCCCACCACCTTGGAACTCTTGCTGTCGCCATGAGCAACGATTTCAAGCGCTTCAGCGGCGCCGCGGCGCAGGGAATGCACCTGGGTCACGTCGCCGTGGCGCACGTGGGCAAGCAAGGTGCCGATGGAAATCTGCGCCGGTGAAATGGCGATGTCGATCTCGCCGCCCTGCACCAGGTCCACGTAGGCCTTGCGATTGATAAGGGCGAGCACCCGGTGGGCGCCGAGGCGCTTGGCCAGCAGCGTCGCCATGATGTTGTCTTCGTCGTCGTTGGTGAGGGCGAGAAAGAAGTCCATCTCGTCGATCGCCTCGGCGCCGAACAGCTTCTCATCGGTGGCGTCGCCGTGAAGCACCAGGGTGTGTTTCAGGTTGGCCGCCAGCCATTCGGCGCGGCGCTTGTCGCGCTCGATCAGCTTGACCCGGTAGTCAGCCTCGATGGCCTTGGCAAAACGGTAGCCGATGTTGCCGCCGCCAGCGATCATCACCGTGCGCACCGGCTTGTCCATGCGCTTGAGTTCCTTCATCACCTCGCGGATGTGGTGGCTGGCAGCGAGGCAGAACACCTCATCGCCGTGTTCCAGCACCACGTGACCTTCCGGGGCGATGGGCTGGTGCATGCGATAGAGGGCGGCGATGCGGGCATCGACGTTGGGCAGATGGTTCTTCAATTCGCGCAGGGGCTTGCCCACCATGAGGCCGCCCTGATAGGCGCGTACCGCTACGAGAGTGACCTGGCCATGACCGAACTGGAGCACCTGGAGCGCTTCGGGAAACTCGATCAGCCTGACCAGGGCCTCGGTGACCTCCTGCTCTGGACAGATGCTGAAGCTGACGGCGAAGTTCTTCTCGTCCAGCAGCTCCGGGTTCTCGGCGAAATCGGCCGAGCGCAGGCGGGCAATGCGCGTCGGCGTGTTGAACAGACTGTGGGCGATCTTGCAGGCCACCAGGTTGGTCTGGTCCGACTGGGTGACGGCGATCAGCATGTCGGCGTCTTCCATGCCGGCCTCGCGCAGCACCGAGGGGCTGGCCGCGTTGCCAACCACGCCGCGCAGATCGAAGCGATCCTGCAAACCGGCCAGCAGCCCGGCATCGAAGTCGACCACGGTAATGTTGTTGGTCTCCGAACACAGGCTCTCCGCCACCGAGGTTCCCACCTGGCCAGCGCCAACGATGACGATATTCATTCTTCCGCCTCGGATTTGCCGCCGCGCAGGCCCAGGTCCTTGAGCTTGCGGTAGAGATGGGTGCGCTCCATGCCGGCCCGTTCGGCCAGGCGAGTGATGTTGCCGCCATCCTTCTTCAGGTGCCACTCGAAATAGGTGCGCTCGAAGGCCTCCCGCGCTTCGCGCAGGGGCAGTTCGAGCAAGGCGGGATCGAAGCCAGGCGGGCCTTCTTCCGCTTCCTTGCCGGGGGAGAGCAGTTGCACCACGTCGTCGTGGCCGATTTCATCTTCCAGCGCCGCCAGGGCCAGGGACTTGATGGCGCTCTTCAATTCGCCGTAACCGCCGGGCCAGGAATGTTGGCGCAGGGCGTTCTGAGCCGAGGTGGACAGGCGCCGCAGCGGCGTTTCGCTGGCTTCAGCTAAGAGCGCAAGGAGATGGGCCGCGATGTCCGGCACCTCGTCGCGCAGTTCGCTCAGGGACGGCAGGCCGAGCCAGACTTCGGAGAGGCGTGTCAGGTGGGCTTCTTCCCAGCCCAGGCCGGTGAGGGCGCTGGGCGGGTGGTGGGTGGCGGCCACCAGGTGCAGGTTGTACTTCTCCAGGCGCTCGGCGGCGAACAGCAGATTCTTCTGTTGCAGACGCGAAAGACGCCCCAGCTCTTCGCAATACAGCAAGCCGCCGGCTGCGGCCTGGAGCGATTCCAGGGACAGGGGCTGGGAACTTTCGCCGAGGTCAATCCAGGCCTTGCCCTGGGGATGGAGGGTGCGGGCGGCCAGTTCGACGATGCCGCCGACGGGCGTCTTCAGCAGCAGGGTGCGGCTCTTGGCGGCCAGTTGCTCCAATCGCTTCTTCAAGTCCTTGAGCGGCGCCGAGCGGGTGAAGGCCGCCAGGGAGAGGGCGCCATGGGCGCGCTTGGCGCCGGCATCGAGACCCCGTGTCACGGCGGCGAGCAGCTTCTGCATGCCGATCGGCTTTTCAAGGAAGTCGAGGGCGCCGATGCGCGTGGCCTCGACGGCGGTGTCGATGGTGGCGTGGCCCGACATCATCACCACCGGCATGGTGAGCTGGCCGTTGGCCGCCCATTCCTTGAGCAGGGTGACGCCATCGGTATCCGGCATCCAGATGTCGAGCAGCACCAGATCGGGTCGCGCCGCGTCGCGGGCGGCACGGGCGGCGGTGGCATTTTCCGCCAGACGCACATCGTGGCCTTCATCGGTGAGGATGTCGGAAAGCAATTCGCGTATGCCGATTTCGTCGTCAACAACAAGTATCTGAGCCATTTTTGTTTTCCCTATGCTGCCAGCGGCAGGCGGATGGAAATTTCCGCGCCGCCGCCCTCCCGATTGCCGAGGCGGATTTCACCCCGATGTTCGTCCACGATTTTTCTCACGATCGCCAGACCGAGGCCGGTGCCCTTGGCCTTGGTGGTGACGTAGGGCTCGAAGGCCCGCGCCAGAATCTGCGCCGGGAAACCCGGCCCGTTGTCGGATACCGCCAGTACCACCCTCCGTTCCTCGCCCCGGGTGCTGACCATGACCCGGGGCGCCTCGCCGCCAGCCGGTGCATGCTCGGCCAGGGCCTCTTCGGCATTCTTCACCAGATTGTGAATCACCTGACGCAACTGGTTGGCATCGGCCAGAGCCAGGGGCAGGTCTGGCGCGAGTTCGGTGCTGACCTTGGTCGCGGCGGTTTCATACAGACCGAGCACCTCGTTCACCATCGCATTGACGTCGATCGACGCCAGCACCGGCGGCGGCAGGCGCGCATAGTCACGGAACTCGTTGACCATGTTCTTCATCGCCTCGACCTGATTGACGATGGTGTTGGTGGACTTCTCCAACATCTCGCGGCCGGGGCCGTCGAGCTTGTCGGCGAGGCGCATTTGCAGGCGCTCGGCGGAGAGCTGGATCGGCGTCAGCGGGTTCTTGATCTCGTGAGCCAAGCGCCGCGCCACCTCGCCCCAGGCGGCGGAACGCTGGGCCGAGAGCAGATGGGTGATGTCGTCGAACACCACCACGTAGCCGCCGTCGGCGGGCAGGGTGGAGCCGCGCAGCAGCAGGGTCTTGGGGCTGCCGGCGGGATCGTTCTGCAATTCGAGTTCCTGCTGCCATTCGCTGCCCTTGTCGGCGAAGGCGCTGGACACCGCCTCGGCGAGAGCCGCATGGCGCGGCCATTGGCTCAGGGGCAGGCGCTCGACGTCGACCAACGGGTCTTCCAGGATCGCCACCGCGCCCCGGTTCGCCGCCTTGAGGCGGAAGCCGGGATCGAAGGTGAGAACGCCGGCGGAGAGGTTGGCGAGCACACTCTCCAGATAGGCGCTGGTGGCTTCCAGTTCGTTGCGGTGGCGCTCGGTTTCCTGGTGGGCTTCGAGCAGTTGTTGGGTCATGCGGTTGAAGGACTGGATCAGCAACCCGAGTTCGTCGCGACGGTCGCGGTTTTCCAGGGCGGCACGCGGCGAGAAGTCCCCCGCCGCCACGGCGGCGGTGCCTTCGGCGAGAATCAGCAATGGCCGCGCCAGGCGTTCGGCAAGAAAGAAGGCCAGCGCAATGGCGGCGGAGAGCGAGAGCAGGAGCGTCAATGTCAGGGTCAGGCCATAGATGCGATTGAGGCCCTGGCGGCCGAGGGACAGCTCCTGATAGTCGCGATAGGCCGCCTCCACATTTGCCGCGCTGGCGACGATGGTGGCCGACATGGGTCGCGTCACCTGCAAGTAGCGTGGCTCCACAGTGAAATCGGCGCCGCCGTCGAAGAGGGGGGCGAGGGCGTGGAGGACGAGGCCATTCTGGCCATTTTCCATCTCCTCCTCGACCCAGGTCAGACCGCGTCCCTGGCGCGCCTGGCGCAGCTGTGCGGTGTTCGGCAGGGTCGGCAGCAACTGGCCGAAATCGGCGGTGCTGCTGGCGATGACCTGAAGCGAGCTACTGAGCACCAGGGCGGAGCGCACACCACTTTGTTCGCGCAGGCGGTTGAGGCGGGTGGCGCTGACGATGCTGGAATCACCCAGATCGAGGGCCATGTTGCGGGCCTTTTCCAGCAGTTCGGCCTGCTGGCTTTCGATGATGCCGCGCCCGAGGTCGATGCCGCCTTCGAGGGCCTTGTCCACCCGGACGTCGAACCAGGACTCGATGCTGCTGACGGCGAACTGGAGCGAGACGCCATACACCAGGGCGCCCGGCAGCACCGCCATCAGCGCCAGCATCAGCAGCAGCCGCGACTTCAGGCGCGAGCCGAACACCTGGGCGCGGCGCTCACGCCAGAACAGGCGCAGGCGCAGGCCGACCCAGACCACCAGGCCGAGAGCCAGCAGGGCGTTGGCGCCCAGCAGCCAGGAGTAGTGGCGGGCGAACAGGGCGGTGTTGGCCGAGGCCGAGGAAAGCAGGAACAGCAACACGGCGGCGGAGGCCGCGAGCACCAGGCTGGCGATCAGCGACGAGGGCTTCATTTGGCGGCATCCCCGCTGGGCGCGGCAACGGGAGCAACTGCGGCGGCAGGGGCGATCGGAGCAGTGAATTGCCAGCGATACACCTTGGCGTCCATCTGCCATTCCTTGTTGCCGATGGCGTCCACCTGGAAGGGCTTCGGCAACTGGCTGCGGTCGAGGGAGAGGCGCAGGGCGGCGGAATAGGCTTCACCGGGCTTCAATTCGCCCTTGTCCACCACCGGCAGGGAGGTGATGCGACCGAGGGCGCGCAGGGCGTCGGCGAGGCTGTCGAAGTTCTGATGCAGGGCGCCGGCGGAGAGGCGGTAATGGCGCGTCAGGGCGTTGTAGGCGAGGCGATAGCTGATGGTGCGCCCGGCCACATGCTCGTTGGACCAATACCAGCGGGCGCGGGTAAGGTCGAATTCGAGCAGGAAGTGCAGCGGGACGCCCCGCGACACCGCTTCCTCGAAACGCGGCCCGAGGTCGATGGCGAAGTCGGCGGCGAGGGCGTAGCCGTCATCGGTCGGTTTCAGGCCTGCCTGCTTGACCTCAATGCCGCCCGCGTTCGCTGCCGCCGGCAGCAGCAGCGCCAGCGCCAGGACGATGGCGCGCAGACCGCGTTCAAGCAGCCTTTTCCAGCAGGGCGTAGTAAAAACCGTCGTGGTCGGCATCGGGCAGCAATTGACGTTCGAGAGAATCGCCGCCGGTGGGCAGGCGACGGGCATCAGCATGGCGTCCAACAAAGGCATCCACCTGGCGTCCATTCTCCAGGGAAAATACCGAACAGGTACAGTAAAGCATTTTGCCACCCGGCGTCAGCGCCCGCCACAGGGCATCCATGATTTGCGCCTGGCTCTTGGCGAACTTCGCCACATCTTCCCGTCGCCGCAGCCATTTGATGTCGGCATGGCGGCGCGCCACCCCCGAGGCCGAGCAGGGCACGTCGGCGAGGATGCGGTCGAAGGGGCGGCCATCCCACCAGGAATCCAGATCGCGGCAATCCGCCACCTTGACCGTGGACTGGAGGCCGAGGCGTTCCAGGTTTTCCGTGACGCGCCGGGCACGGGTGGCTTCGGCTTCCAGGGCCAGTAGATCAAGCTGCGCCAGCTCCAGCATGTGCCCGGTCTTGCCGCCGGGTGCGGCACAGGCATCGAGGACGCGCTGGCCATCGGCGAGGTCGAGCAGGTGGGCGGCGCGCTGGGCGCCGGCATCCTGCACCGAAAGCCGGCCGGCGGCGAAGCCCGGCAGTTTTTCCACCGGCAGCGGCTTTTCCAGCAGCAGGGCCTCGTCGCCAAGGGCGCGGGTGGCGATGCCGGCGGCGGTGAGTTCGCCTTGCATCGTGGCCAACTCGGCGCGGCGGCGATTGACGCGCAGGGCCATGGGTGGATGCTGGTTGCCAGCCAGCAGGGCGGCTTCCCAACCAGTGGGATGGTCCGCGCGCAGCATCTCGATCCACCAGGCCGGGTGGCGGTAACGGGCCACCGGGTCGGCCTCGGCGGCGCTCAGCAGTTCGTCGCGACGACGCAGGAAATTGCGCAGCACGGCGTTGGTGAGGCCGGTGTAGCGTCCGCCCGGCAGTTCGCTGGCGACGGTGACGGCCTGATCCACCGTGGTATGGGCATCCTGGGGCCGGGTTTCGAGGCGGTTGAGGGCCGTCAGCAGCAGGCCGCGCAGGTGAGCATCCTGGGTCGGCTTGGGCATCAGGCGGCCGAGGATGAAGTCGCCGCGACCGAAGGCGCGCAGAGTGCCCAGGGCCAGGTCCATCACCGCCGGCCGCACGGCAGCGGGAACGCGGGCAAAGTTCGGTTCCGGCGTACGGCCGCCAATGACGGCAGCAATCGCCTCGGCAGCGGCGTTGAGGGCGAAGGCGAGGGAGTCCGGGACAAGAAAATTGGAGCGTGGTTTCACGGCCCGGATGCTAACAGAGGCGGCCGCGAGGCGTTATAGTGAATGTTCAAGGTTCGATCGCGAGGAGATCATCATGAACAATAAAATTCTAATTGCAGTCCTGGCCGCCAGTTTTTCTTTCCCAGTTTTCGCCGATAGCTGCGGCGCCGATTGCGGCCGCGTTACCGGCGTTAATGCCGAGAAGCGCGAAGGCAAGGGTAGCGGCGTCGGCGCCGTGGCGGGCGGTGTCGCCGGTGGTCTGCTGGGGAGCCAGGTAGGGCACGGCAAGACCAATACCGTGGTGACCATCGGCGGCGCGGCGGGCGGCGCCTACCTGGGCCACCAGGCGGAGAAGAAGCTGAAGGAGAAGAAGGTGTTCGTGGTGGCGGTGAAGATGGATGCCGGGTCGGCCCGCAACTTTGAATATGCCCAACAGCCGGCCTTTGCTGCCGGCGACCGGGTCAAGGTGGTTGGCGGCAAGCTACAGCGTTATACCGGCCACTGAGTCGGCGCTGCCCATGACGTTTCTCGACTTTGCCGCTCTTGCATTGGGAGCGGTGCTGATCTGGAGCGGCGTCCGCGCCATTCGCCAGCGGACCACCCACGCCGAGGGCGAAGATTACGAGGGCGCCAGCGCGGTGCGCCTGGGCTGGTTGTGGGTGGCCCTCGGCGCCGCGTTTGTAATCGGTGTCGTGGCCGACGTCGGCTTCCTGAAAGCCTTTTTCAAGCTGTTTCTGGAAGCCGCAAATTAGGAACCAAGGCCTCTTCAGGCCATGGCGCGCAGCCGCGCTACCCGCTCCTCGGTGGCCGGGTGGGTGCGGAACAGGCCCGACAGGCCGCCGCCGGCCAGGGGATTCATGATCATCATCTGCGCCGTTTCCGGGTGCGCCTCGGCGCTGGCCATGGGAATGCCGCGGGCGTAGGCGTCGATCTTGGCCAGGGCGTCGGCCAGGGCGTTGGGGTCGCCGCTGATCTCGGCGCCGCCGCGATCAGCCTCGAACTCGCGGGCGCGGGAGATGGCCATCTGGATCAGGCTCGCCGCCAGGGGGGCGAGGATCATCACCAGGATGCCGACGATGGGATTGGCCGGGCGACCCTCGTCATTGCGGCCGCTGAAGAAGACGGCGAAGTTGGCCAGGGCCGAAATCGCGCCGGCCATGGTGGCGGCGATGGTGGAAATCAGGATGTCCCGGTGCTGCACGTGGGCCAGTTCGTGGGCCATGACGCCGCGCAACTCGCGCTGGGACAGCATGCGCAGGATGCCCGTGGTGGCCGCCACGGCGGCATGCTCCGGGTTGCGGCCGGTGGCGAAGGCGTTGGGCTGGTCCTCGTCGATGATGTAGACACGCGGCATCGGCATCTGGGCGCGGCCGGCCAGTTCCTTGACCATGTTGTAGAGGTAGGGGGAGCTGGCCTCGTCCACCTCCTGGGCGTTGTACATCTTGAGCACCATCTTGTCCGAGAACCAGTAGGAAAACAGGTTCATGGCGCCGCCGAACACCAGGGCCAGCAGCATGCCGCTCTTGCCGCCGAGGGCGGCGCCGATGACGCCGAACAGGGCGACGATGGCGGCCATGAGGATGGACGTCTTGATCCAGTTACCGATCATGTTCTTTACACTCCGTTGATAGTGGTTTGCCATCCTTAGATGGGGGAATGGCGAAAAGTTTCAATGGGCGGCAATCGTCGGCGTAACTGCCGGCTCGAAGCGGTCGCCGACGGCCACCGCAAAGCCATGCAGGAAATCCCTTGCCGACAGACGTTTGCCGCCAGGCTTTTGCAGTTCTGTCAGGCGCAGGGCGCCGCTGCCGCAGGCGACGACGATGCCGTCGTTGGCCACCGTCAGCACCGTGCCCGGTTCGCCTGCGCCTTCCGCACGTTCGCTGCGCCAGATCTTCACCGCCGTCTGCTTGAGGTGACCAAGGCAGCCGGGGAAGGGATCGAAGGCGCGAATCCGTCGTTCCAGCACCTCGGCGGGCAGGCTCCAGTCGAGGGCGGCCTCGGTCTTCTCGATCTTCTTGGCGTAGGTGACGCCCTCTTCCGGCTGCACCGTAGGCGTCAGGGAATCGAAGCGCCTCAGGGCATCGACGATCAACCGCGCACCCTGGGTTGCCAGCTTGTCGTGGAGGCTCGCCGCCGTGTCGCTGGCGGTGATCGGCAGGCTCTCCGCCAGCAGCATCGGGCCGCTGTCGAGGCCCAGTTCAACCTCCATGATGGTGACGCCGGTCTCGGCATCGCCGGCCTCGATGGCGCGCTGGATCGGCGCCGCACCGCGCCAGCGCGGCAGCAGGGAGCCGTGGATGTTGATGCAGCCGAGGCGCGGAATGTCCAGCACCGCCTGGGGCAGGATCAGGCCATAGGCCGCCACCACCAGCAGATCGGGCGCAGCCTCGATCAGGGGAAGGTGAGTGGCCGGGTCCTTCAGCCGCTCCGGCTGATGCACCGGCAGGCCATGGGCCAGGGCCACCGTCTTCACCGCGCTCGGGTGCATTTGCTGCCCCCGCCCGGCGGGACGGTCAGGCTGGGTCAACACCAGCGGCACCTGGTAGCCGGCAGCGAGGATCGCCTCCAGGGCCAGGGCAGCGAACTCGGGGGTGCCGGCGAAGGCGATGCGCAGGGATTTCTGGTTTGCAGTATTCATGGGAGCAGTCTACCTTGTTGCGTCGTCCCAACCGTGGCGCTTAGTCGCATGCGGTCAGCGCGAGGATGAGCGTAGAAAGGCATCAAAGGAATCTGCTGAGAAGCCCGCCAGAGTTTGGCGACCGAGGCTGAACAGGGGGACACCCTTGCCGCCAAGGCGCGCAAATTCCGCAGCGCCGGCTTTGTCTTTGCCGACATCCACCTCACGGTAGGCGATGCCCTTGGCTTTCATATGGCTGCGGGCCTGCTTGCAATAGCCACAGGATTGGCTGGCATACATGACCAGCTCATTGGCCGGGCTTGCAGATGCTTCGCCTCTACTACTGGATGGCGAGGTCGCTCCGGAAGTGGGAGCGGGGGCTTGCCAACGCTGGGGCTCCGGGTAGCTGGGGATGCTGACTTCCTTGACCGAGGTACTTTTTCCTTGAGGCGCCTGGTCGGTATAGGTGATACGTCCGTCGGGACCAACGACCCGGTACATCTGAGCCTCAGCGGCGGATGACAGCAAAATGGCAAAGCAGGCGAGCAGCGTAGTTCTCATGACTCCCCTTTCAAGAGGAATATTTCTTCGGACATGCAAGGGTAAAGGCAGTCTGGCGTTTACCGCAAGCCGCTGCCGCAGTGTTGCCATATGGGGCTGGGGAATGGATGGCGCTAAGCCCGCCAGTGGGACAGCAGCGGCATCAGGGCCGGCAGGAATTAACTCGAGCCTGGCCCCTTTAATTACATTTAATTATTTATTTACGGCAACTTCATGACGAACGTGAAATCCCAAAACGCAATCCCTTTCCCTCCACTCAACTCCGACGTACCATTTCTGCGCACTATCGGAACGAACGAACGAATCCCGCGCAGGGCCTCCATAACTACTTCCCATGGGCCTCTCCATGCGCCAGCCATGCTTCTCCAATTCCGCTTTCAGTTTTTGAAAACTGACGCAGATCGTGGGAGGGTCGATAAGCCATCGAGTTCTCACATCCAACATCCCGAAAAGGCTCGTGTTCGAATAGGACAAGTCCATTAGGTAATCATTCGGCACGGACTGATCAAACCGCGCAACGAAACCCCCATGGCCGGAGTCGTGCCGCGGCCCGAACTTGATCCCAAATATCGCTTCAACCGCCTCCGGCGTGAATTCGTCAATCGTCAAGCTCGCTAGCTGCACATATTTCCCCATCAGGTCATCCGCATCCTTTAGTTGAAGAACGTTGCGGGGCGCGTCAGGGACATTGGGGGTAGCCGAACCGCTCATGGAATTTTCCTTTCGTGTTGAATCGTTCAATTTCTGAACTTCCACGTCGGGAACAGCCCCATAGCTCATCGCTGCATTTAGTATCAGTGCGCAGGCTGCAGCTGCGCCAGTCACTTGCGAACCATTTTTCATAAAAATAAGTAAATAGGGTCGGAGTGAATTAGCCGGGGAGGGAAAGTGCCGTGTTTCTCAAGGGTTAGGGCACCTGCGGTCATGACGGGAGATTACACCCTGACCAAAATAGGGGCAATTCCGATTTGCCGGCGGGAGCACCGTACTTGCCTGCTTTACCCCAGCCAGCGGCCGATCCAGGGCATCAGGGCCGGCAGAAATTAACTCGAGCCTGGCCCCTTTAATTTGCCTTTAATTTGTGCGGCCACTCCCAGCCCATTGCAGCGATAGCTTGACCAACGGTACTCCGATGGGTCTGCCACAGATTTTGGGAGGTGGGCCTAGTTATGGGGCCGCAGTTTATTCTGCTTGGAGAATCAGGCTTCAAGGCGGTCAATGGATTTGCCAGAGGAAAACAGAGACCCCTATTTACTGCTATTTATTCTCGCCAGATTCAGCGCGCTTTTCTTCGGGTGCGCATTTCCCTGTCGGTGGCGTGCAAGGCATCGAGCTTCTGCCGCAATTCCCCGCTGCGCTGCCGCTCGTCGTGTAGCTGCTGGTTCAACTGCTCCAGCTTACGGCGTTCCTCTAGCTCTTCGCGTATCTCTTCAATAACGAATCGCATCAAGAACTGCGCCAGATCATGATAAGGGGAACTCTGCCCGTCTTGAGCGATCTTAACGCCGGCGAGAAGCGCCATAACTGCTGAATCATTACGCCAGGGCACACGGGGTGCCAGCATCATCAACGCCAGGTTGAGGCGCGTCATGTCGCTTGCGCTTTTCCCCTGGGCATCCAGGGCGGCATAGAATTCACGCTGCTGCTGCTCCATCGGCAACAGCGTCACCCGGTTATAGTTGGCTAGCAGCACTGACACGTTACGCGCCTCTTCCATCGGTCTTGGCACGGTGGCGCAGCCGGCGAGCATCATCAAGGCCAGCATAACCATCACGGCCAGACAAGAACGCAGCGCCCTCACGTTACCCCTCCTGAATTTCATGCTCTTTCTGACATCGCCCTGGAAACGTCATCCCACGGCCTTCCCAGCCTGAGACGCTCATTCCACGTGGCCCGCAGCCCAAATACTTCTACTTCTGCCGTAGCCTCTGAGGTCTTCGTTGCCGGCAGTAAGCTGGGCAGAGTCACTATTCCAATTCCTCCTCATCAGGGTGCTGGTGGGGCGGTTCTCCACATAGGGCAAGGGCGGGCGCTGCGGGTGGCTGAAGAGGGCGGCGTCGATGTGGTAGCCAGTGTGGCTGGGGTGCGAGGCAGAAATGAGGGCTCCCGGATTCATTGTGGGAGATTACACCTTGGTGTCGGTAGGGGCAATTGACCCTTGCAGCGAGCAAAGGGCCAAGCTGTCCCCTCCAGGAACGTTTCCCGAATCCCAGGCTAGCCCAGCCAGCGCGACAGCAGCGGCATCAGGGCCGGCAACATCAACGCGGTGAGCAGGCCGTTGAGGCCCATGGCCAGGGCAGCGAAGGCCCCGGCCTGTTCGCTGACCTGAAACGCCCGCGCCGTGCCGATGCCGTGGGAGGCGACGCCGATGGCGAAGCCGCGTATCGCCGGGTCGCGCAGCTTCATGGCATCGAAGAGGTAGCGGGCGCCCACGGCGCCGAGGATGCCGGTGGCGATCACCAGCACCGCCGTGAGGGACGGAATGCCGCCGATTCGCTCGGCGACGCCCATGGCGATCGGCGTGGTGACCGACTTTGGCGCCAGGGAAAGCAGGGTTGGCGTACTGGCGCCGAACAGCTTGCCGATGGCGATGGCCGAAAGCACGGCGGTCAGGCTGCCGGCGACGAGGCCCAGCAGCACCGGCAGCAGCATGGCGCGGACGCGGCGGAACTGGGTGTACAGCGGCACGGCGAGGGCCACCGTGGCCGGGCCGAGGAGGAAGTGCACGAACTGGGCGCCGTCGAAATAGGTCTGGTAGGGGGTGCCGGTGAGGGACAGCAGCGCCACCAGGGCGGTGACGGAAATCAGCACCGGGTTCGCCAGCGGGTTCATGCCCGAGCGGCGGTAGAGCCAGAACGCACCCTGGTAGGCCACCAGGGTGATGGTCAGCCCGAGCAGCGGCGAGGCGGCGAGGTAAACCCATATCTCGTTCAGGTGCGGCGTCATGGCTGGCCACCTTCGGTGGGCGTGGAGCGCAGGGCGAGGCGCATCACCAGGGCCGTCACCGCCAGGGTGGCGAAGGTGCTCACCAGCAGCGACAGCAGCAGCGGCAGCCACTCGTCGGCGACCCGGTGCAGATGCAGCATGATGCCGGTGCCCGCCGGCACGAACAGCAGCGAGAGGTGCTGCAACAGCCCTTGGCTGGTGGTTTGCAGTTCGGCGTCCGGCCCGCCGCGCAGAGCGAGGGCGAGAAACAGGAACAGCATGCCCAGCACCGGCCCCGGCACCGGCAGGCCGAGGCCACGGGCGACGACTTCGCCAGCGAGTTGGAACAGCAATAACTGGGTGAGGGCGGCAATCATGACCGGACTCCATCGAAGGGATGGAGAAAGTCTATTGCCTTGTTTGGGTAATTAAAAGCCGTGGCTACGTCAGTTCATTGAGTACTTTATGTACAAAATGATCTCAAATCGCCCCCGCCGCCTCGGCCTGTTCGTCGGCGAAGTAGCTGCTGCGCACCAAGGGGGCGCAGGCGGCGTTGGTGAAGCCCATCGCTTTCGCCTCACGCTCGAACATCTTGAAAGTGTCGGGATGCACGTAGCGGGTCACTGGCAGGTGGTGGCCGGAGGGGGCGAGGTATTGGCCGATGGTGAGCATTTCTACGTCGTGGGCGCGCAGGTCGCGCATCACGTCGAGGATTTCCTCGTCGGTTTCGCCGAGACCAACCATAAGGCCGGACTTGGTGGCGACCGCCGGGTAGCGGGCCTTGAAGTCCTTCAGCAGTTGCAGCGAGTGGGCGTAGTCGGCACCGGGGCGGGCCTGCTTGTAGAGGCGCGGCACGGTTTCCAGATTGTGGTTCATGACGTCGGGCAGGCCGTTGCCGAGGATGTCGAGGGCGATGTCGAGGCGGCCGCGGAAGTCGGGCACCAGCACCTCGATGCGGGTGGCGGGGGAGAGTTCGCGCACCTGGGCGATGCAATCGACGAAGTGCTGGGCGCCGCCGTCGCGCAGGTCGTCGCGATCGACGCTGGTGATGACGACGTAGCGCAGCTTAAGGGCGGCGATGGTGCGCGCCATTTTCTCCGGCTCGTCGGCATCGGGGGGCAGGGGCTTGCCGTGGCCCACGTCGCAGAAGGGGCAGCGGCGGGTGCAGATGTCGCCGAGGATCATGAAGGTGGCGGTGCCCTTGCCGAAGCACTCGCCGATGTTGGGACAGGTGGCTTCTTCGCAGACGGTGTGGAGCTGGTGGTCACGCAGGATCTGCTTGACGTCGGCAAAGCGCCCGGCGGAGTTGCCGGCTTTGACGCGTATCCAGTCCGGCTTGCGCAAAACTTCCGTGGCCGGGATGATCTTGATCGGGATGCGCGCCGTCTTGGCTTCGCCTTTTTGCTTCTCGCTCATAGCTGCTGCTCCAGGTGCCGAACCAGTTTGTCCGCCACCTCGTGAGTGGCGACCTCGGGTCGGAACTGCGAAAGTTGGGTTACCGCCATGCCTTCGTAGCCGCAGGGGTTGATGGCGGCGAAGGGGCTGAGGTCCATGGCGACGTTGAGGGACAAGCCATGGTAGCTGCATCCGTTCTTCACTTTCAAGCCGAGGGCCGCAATTTTTGCCTGGCTGCCCGCAATATCCACATACACGCCGGGGGCGCCGGCAAGGCGGGCGGCGCTGACAGCGTACTCGGCGAGGGTGTCGATGATGGCCTGTTCGATGCGATTTACATACTCCTTGACCATCAGCTTACGCCGGCGCAGGTCGAGCAGCAGGTAGGCGACGATCTGGCCGGGGCCGTGGTAGGTGATCTGGCCGCCGCGGTCGATCTTTACCACCGGCACACCGATGTCGCGCAGCAGATGCTCCGGCTTGCCGGCCTGACCGAGGGTGAATACCGGCGGGTGTTCGCAGAGCCAGACTTCATCCGGCGTATCGTCGCTGCGGACAGCGGTGAATTCCTGCATCGCGCGCCAGGTGGGTTCGTAGTCCACGCGCCCAAGCTGGCGGATGATCATTTGAAAAACAACCCTTCACCGCAGAGGCGCAGAGACGCAGAGGAAACGCAGAGCAAAGCTCGGCATTCGTCTTTGCCTTTCTCTGCGTGACTTTTCTCCGCGCCTCTGCGCCTCTGCGGTAGGTGTTGGCCTTTGGCGCTATAGGCAGCAGCGAGGCTAATCACAACACCACCTTCACCATCGGGTGCGAACTCAGTTCCCGGTACAGCGCGTCGAGCTGGGCCTTGGAGGTGGCGCGCACGGTGCAGGTCAGCGACAGGTAGTTGCCCGCCTTGGAGGGGCGCATTTCCATGTGGGCGGCGTCGAAGTCGGGGGCGTGAGTCAGCACCACGTCCATGATCGCCTGGGCGAAGCCGTCCTTGGCCGCGCCCATGATCTTGAGCGGGAAGTCGCAGGGGAATTCGAGCAGGGTTTCGGAATTTTCAGTCATGGTCAGCCGCCGCGCATGACATGGGCTTTGAAGTCCTGATACCAGGCATACATGGTCGCCGCCAAGGGGCCGGGCCGGCCAGAGCCGACGGGTTTGCCGTCGAGACTGACGATGGGCAGCACCTCCTTGGTCGAGGAGGTGAGCCAGAGTTCGTCAGCACTGCGCACCTCGTCTTCGAGGATGTCGCGTACTTCATGGGGCAGGCCATGGGCGGCAGCGAGTTCGAGCACCACGTCGTAGGTGATGCCGGGCAGCATCAGGTGGCTCTTCGGCGGCGCCAGCAGCATGCCGTTCTTGACTACGAAGATGCTGGAGGCGGCGCCTTCGGAGAGAAAGCCGTCGCGGAACAGGATGGTTTCGGCGCAGCCGGCGTCCACTGCCTGCTGCCGCAGCAGGCAGTTGGCGAGCAGGGAGATGGCCTTGAGGTCGCAGCGCTGCCAGCGGATGTCGGCGGACGAGACGGTGGCGATGCCCTGCTGCCGTTGCTCGTCGGGGGGCGTGACGAGGGCTTCGGCCATCATGAACACGGTGGGCGCCACGTCCTTGGGGAAGGCGTGGTTGCGCTTGCTCATATCAGCGCCGCGCGTCACTTGCAGGTAGAGGGACTGGTCCTTGCCGTTCTCCGCCTCGGTACGCGCGGCGAGGTCGAGGATGGCGGACGACCACTGCTCGGTCGTCATCGGATTGGCGATGCGGATGCCGGCAAGGCTCGCCGTCAGGCGTTGCAGGTGTTCGGCAAGACGGAAGGGACGGCCGGAGTAGATCGGGATCAGTTCATAGACGCCGTCGCCGAACAGGAAGCCCCGGTCCATGACCGAGACCTTGGCTTCGGTGAGAGGCAGGAATTCGCCGTTGAGGTAGACGGTGCTCACTCGAACCACAACCGGATGGTGTCCCAGAGACGGCCGAAGAGGCCGGCCACCGGCACGGTTTCGAGGGCCACCACGGGATGCTCGCCCCAGGGCTTGCCATCCACGGTGAGCTTGAGGGTGGCGACTTGCTGGCCCTGCTGCACGGGGGCCAGCAGGGGCTGGCGGCTGACCAGTTGGACCTTGATCTTGTCGGCCATGCCCTTGGGCAGGGAGAGTACGAAGTCGTCGGCGAAGCCGGCCTTGACGGTGTTGAGGCTACCCTTGAACACCTTGAGATTGGAGACGGCCTGGTTCTTGTCGTAGAGCTTGACGGCGTCGAAGGCCTGGAAGCCGAAGTTGAGCAGCTTGAGGGATTCCTGGGCGCGGGTGGCGTCGGAGGCGGTGCCGAGCACTACCGAGGTCAGGCGCCGGGCGCCGCGCTTGGCGGAGGCGATCAGGCAGAAGCCGGCACTTTCGGTGTGGCCGGTCTTGACCCCATCCACCGTCGGGTCGAGCCAGAGCAGGCGGTTGCGATTCGGCTGGGTGATCTTGTTGTAGGTGTATTCCTTGGTGGAATAGATCGGGTACTGGTCCGGGAAGTCGCGGACCACCGCCCGCGCTAGTTTCGCCAGATCGTTGGCCGTGGTGTAGTGCTGGGGGTCGGGCATGCCGGTGGCGTTCATGAAGTGGGTGTTGGCGAGGCCCATGCGGCCGGCCTCCTGATTCATCATGTGTACGAAAGTTTCTTCCGAGCCGGCAATGGCCTCGGCGAGGGCGACGCAGGCGTCGTTGCCCGACTGCACGATCATGCCGCGGATCAGTTCGCTCACCGTCACGCTCTGCTTGGGGTCGATGAACATGCGCGAGCCCTGGGCGCGCCAGGCCTTCTCGGACACCGGCACCACCTGGTCGGGCTTGATCTTGCCTTCCTTGAGGGCGGCGAAGGTCAGGTAGGCGGTCATCAGCTTGGTTAACGACGCCGGCTCGACGCGCTCGTCGGCCCCCTGGCCGGCGAGGGCGAGGCCGGAGGTGTGGTCTACCAGCACCCAGGCCTTGGCGGCGACGGCGGGAGAAGGCGGAAAGGACTGGGCAAGCGCCCAGGGGGCAAGCAGGAGGGCAAACAGGAAGGCAAGAGTTCGCACGGGAGAGGCCATGGCAGGTGAGCAGGAAGGAAGTGATTTTACCGGAGCAGGGTCGGACCTCCGGCGGCGCAGAGAGTTCAGCGCACGACGATGGTGGGTTTGACGCCGAGGGCGAGGCGCACCTTCTCGGCGACATTTTCCGCTTCGGCCCGGTCGCGATAGGGGCCGACCTGGATGCGCAGGATCTTGCCGGCGGTCTGGGTGCGCAGCTTGTCGGCGAGCCAGTCGAGTTCCCGGGCGATGTGGTTGCGGAAGGCCTCGGCGTTGTCCGGGTTGCCGAAGGCGCCGAGTTGCAGATAGGTGCCGGGCAGGTCGGCCTCCGGCGCGGCGGCGGCGGGGGGCGGCGATTCCTTGGCGGCAAGGATGGCGCGCGGGCCATCTTCCACCGGCGGCGGCAGGGCTTCGCCGGGCAGCAGGCTTTCCACCACCACGGTGCCGGAACCGTTGCCCACCAGGCCGAGCTTCCAGGCTGCGGTATAGGAGAGGTCGATGATGCGGTCGGAATGGAACGGGCCGCGATCATTCACCCGCAGCACCACAGCCTTGCCGGTGGCGGGATTGCTGACGCGCACATAGGAGGGAATCGGCAGCAGGGTGTGGGCAGCGGTCATGCCAAACATGTCATAGGTCTCGCCGCTGGAGGTCTTCTGGCCGTGGAACTTGCGCCCGTACCAGCTTGCCGTGCCCTTGGTCTTGTAGATGCCGAGATATTGCAGCGGCACGTAATCCTTGCCGAGCACGGTGTAGGGCCTGTTGGCGAAGCGGTGCAGGGGCTCGGCCCTCGGCACGGCATCGGGGATGGCGTCCATTTCTTCCGGCGCCGGCAGGTTGTCGCCGGGGCCGTCATCCTTGTAGAAGCCGCCGCCTTTCTTGAGGGTGACATTGGGCGCTTTGGTGGGTACCGGCTTGGTGCTCGCGGAAGGATCGGTGCGATCGACCACCGGACGCGGCGGCTGGCTGCCGCAGGCGGCGAGGACGAGGGCGACAAGGGGGAGGAGGCGACGAATCATTTCTGCACCAGCATGCGGTTGCGGTGGATCGACATCAGGATGCCGATGCCGAGAAAGAGGGTGACGAGGGCGGTGCCGCCGTAGCTGACGAAGGGCAGCGGTACGCCCACCACGGGCAGGATGCCGCTCACCATGCCCATGTTCACGAAGGCGTAGGTGAAGAAGATCAGGGTGATGGCGCCGGCCAGCAGGCGCGAGAACATGGTGGGGGCGTTGGCGGCGATCATCAGGCCGCGTCCGATCAGCAGGGCATACAGCAGCAGCAGCACAAGATTCCCAAACATGCCGAATTCCTCTGACCAGACGGCGAAGATGAAGTCGGTGTGGCGCTCGGGAATGAATTCGAGCTGGGCCTGGGTACCCTGGCCCCAGCCCTTGCCGAGAATGCCGCCGGAGCCGATGGCGATGGTGGACTGGATGATGTGGAAGCCCTTGCCGAGGGGGTCTTTCTCCGGATCGATCAGAGTCAGGATGCGGTTGCGCTGGTAGTCGTGGAGGAAGCCCCAGGCCAGGGGCGCGGCGGCGGCGCCGGCGACCATGAGACCGATGATGATCTTCCACGGCAAGCCGGCGAAGAAGATGACGTAGAAGCCGGCGGCGAAGACAAGAATCGCCGTGCCCAGATCCGGCTGCTTGGCGATCAGCGCCACCGGCGCCAGCAGGATGAGGGCGGCGACGGCATAGTCCTTGAGCCGCAGCATGGCCTCGTGCTTCTGGAAGTACCAGGCCAGCATCAACGGCATGGCGATCTTCAGTAGTTCCGAGGGCTGGATGCGCATGAAGCCGAGGTTGAGCCAGCGCCGGGCGCCCTTGGAAATGTCGCCGAAGAGGGCGACGGCGATCAGCAGGGCGAAGCCCAGAAGATAGGCCGGCAGGGCTAGGTGCATCAGGCGTTGCGGCGGCAGTTGGGCGACCGCGCGCATCACCACCAGGGCCACCGTGACGTTAATCATCTGGGCGCCAAAACGCTCCGGCGAGGCGCTGCCGACGGCCAGCAGCGAGACGCCAAGCAGCAGCGCCGCGAACAGCATCAGGGTCGGGTCGATCGGGCCAACAAGGCGGTTCCAGTAGGGGCGCAGGTTCATTCCTCGTCCTCCTCGACGGCGCTTTCGTCGGCGGGGGCCGGGGCATTCGGCACCTTGCCCAGCAGGTAGTAGTCGATCACCTGGCGCGCGATGGGGGCGGCGGCCTGGGCGCCGAAGCCGCCGTTTTCCACCAGCACGGCCAGTGCGATGGTGGGTTTGTCGGCGGGGGCGAAGGCGATGAACAGGGCGTGGTCGCGCAGTTCCTTCTTCATCCCATGCTCCTTGTACTGGGCGCCCTTGAGGGAAAACACCTGGGCCGTGCCGGTCTTGCCCGCCGCCACGTACTGGGCGCCGGCAAAGGCGCGGGCGCCGGTACCCTCCGTGTTCACGCCGACCATGGCGTCCTTGATGACCTGAATATGTTCCGGCTTCAGGGCCAGGGTGCGCAGGGGCTGCGGTTCCACCAGGGTCTTGCCGCTACTCTTGGTATCGGTGACGAACTTCACCAGATGCGGACGGAACATGACGCCGTTGTTGGCCAGGGTGGCGGTGGCCTGGGCGAGCTGGATCGGTGTGTAGGCGTTGTAGCCCTGACCGATGCCGATGGAAATGGTTTCGCCGGCGTACCACTTCTGCTGCTCAGGCTTTTTGAAGCGCTTTTTCTTCCATTCCTGGGACGGCAACACGCCTTCCGACTCGCCCTCGATATCGACCCCGGTACGCTGGCCGAAGCCGAGCTGGCGCATGAAGGCAGAGATATTGTCGATGCCCATGTCGTTGGCCAGCATGTAGTAGTAGGTATCGCAGGAGTGGACGATGGATTTGTACATATCCACCGAGCCGTGGCCGCCCTTCTTGTCGTCGCGGAAGGTGTGGCCGCCGAAGTTGAAGAAGCCGGGGTCGGAAATGGTTTGTGACGCGGTGCGCTTGCCCAGGGTCAGGGCGCCCAGGGCCATGAAGGGCTTGAAGGTGGAGCCGGGCGGGTAGGCGCCATTGAGGGCGCGATTGACCATCGGTTTGTCGGCGGAGGTGTTGAGATCGCTCCAGTCGGCGCTGGTGATACCGTCCACGAACAGGTTGGGGTCGTAATTCGGCACCGATACCAGGGCCAGGATGCCGCCTGTGGTGGGGTCGATGGCCACCAGGGCGCCCTTGCGGTCGCCGAAGGCTTTTTCGGCGATCTCCTGCAACTTGGCATCCACCGTCAGGGTCAGGTTGTTGCCGGCCACGGCGGGAGTGCGCGCCAGGGTGCGCACGGCACGGCCGCCGGCATCGACTTCCACCTGCTCAAAGCCGGTGATGCCGTGGAGTGCGAATTCGTAGTGCTGTTCAAGGCCGGTCTTGCCGAAGTGCTCGGTGCCCCGGTAGTTGGCGTCCTGGTCTTCGTCGTCGATCTTGTCCAGATCGGCGTCGTTGATGCGGCCGATATAGCCGAGCAGGTGGGAGGCAAAGGCTCCCTTGGGGTAATGGCGGAACAGACGCGCTTGGATATCCACGCCGGGGAAGCGGTAGCGGTGGGCGATGAACTTGGCTACTTCCTCATCACTGAGGCGGGTGCGGATGGGGAGGGACTCGAAGTTCTTGCTTTCCTCCATCAGCTTCTTGAAACGCTTGCGGTCCTTGGGCTGGATGTCGATGATCTGTGCCAGGCTGTCGATAGTCTCGTCCAGCCCCTTGACCTTGGAGGGCGTGATTTCCAGGGTGTAGGCCGAGTAGTTGCGCGCCAGCACGACGCCGTTGCGATCCACGATCAGGCCCCGGTTGGGCAGGATCGGCACCAGGGAAATACGGTTGTCCTCGGCGCGGGTCTGGTAGTAGTCGTGCTGGATAATTTGCAGCCAGACGAAGCGGGCCATCAGGAGGGAAAAACAGAACAGCACAAAGCCGCCGGCGAAGGCCAGTCGGCCGCGAAAGCGTTCCAGTTCCTCCTGAGGATTCTTGAACTCCATGCGGCTTAACGCTCACGGCAGCGAAAGCCGCCCGCTGGTGAAGTAACACGCGAAAAGCGGCATAAAGCCCCGCCCCCTCCCATCCTTTCCCCGTGAAGGGGACGCCGGATTCGTAAGGCGGCAAAGCCGCCAACGACTCCGCTGCCCCTCGCGGGGGAGGCTACTGATTTGCTCGCTGCGCTCGATGGTTTACCCAGCACTGATTTTTGTTGTTTCACGTTAAATTAAATCGGCCGATTCTCATCCCGCTCTTCCACCGAGCGGTACTGAGGCAGCAGCAGCAGATAGGTCATGGGATGCCAGATGATCGTCGCGACGAAGCTGGAGAGAAACCAGAGCAAACCGGGAAACTCACCGCCGCCGATCATGCGTGCGACAAGCATCACGAGCTGGGCGCCGAGCAGCAGGGGCAACACGTGCAGTGCCTGCTGCCAGAGCGGGAACCAGAGAATGCGCCGCGACAGGCCGCCGGCAGCGAAGGCCAGCAGCACATAGGCGAGGGCATGTTGGCCCATCAGACTGCCATCGTTCACGTCCATGGCCAGGCCAAGGACGAAGGCGGCGCTCATGCCGACTTTAAGCGGCTGGTGGATGCACCAAAAGGCCAGCACCATGGCGACCCAGTCGGGAACGCCGGGCAGGCGGCCCAGAGGCACCAGGTTGAGGAAGAAGGCGAGGATCAGCGTGAAGGCGATGAACCAGCCATGGGCCGGCAGCAGAATGCGGTTGGAGGAATGGGTGGGTTGGTTCATTGCCGGCCTTTCCGGACCTTGCGCCCCTTGGCGGGCTTGCTGTCCTTCTTCTCCTCCGTTGCTTCTTCCGGCGGCGCTGTGGCCGTTTCGCGCTTGCCGAGAACCAGCACCAGGCCGTGACGTTCGACGCCGGCCAGGGGCTCGCAATGGATGCGGGCGAAGGTGTAGGCCTGATCGCGGTCGATTCGGGCCACCTTGGCCACTGGCAGGCCCGGCAAAAAGACGCCGTCGAGGCCGGAAGTAACCAGAGTATCTCCGGCTTGCACGTCGGCATTGGCGGCAAGAAAGCGCAGCTCCATGGTGCCGGCACCGGCGCCGGCCAGTACCGCGCGCAGACCGTTGCGCGCTACCTCGACCGGAATCGCCTGATCCTTGTCGGTGAGCAGGGTGATCTCGGCGGTCATGGGAAAAACCCGCGTCACCTGGCCGATAACGCCGATATCGTCGATCACCGCCTGGCCGGCGCTGATGTCGTGTTGCAGCCCCTTGTCGATGACGATGCGGCGCGAGAAGGGGTCGCGGGCGGCGAAGAGGATGTCGGCGACGGTGCCGGAGACGGGCTGACGTGCCTTCATGTCGAGGAGGGCGCGCAGGTTCTTGTTTTCCTGCTCCAAGTGTTCCTGGCGCAACAGGCGGTTGGCGCTGGTGAGTTCGCGGTTGCGCAACTCGGTGTTCTCGTGTTCCAGGGTGGAAATCCGGGTGAAGTAGGCGCCCAGCCCCTCGGCGCCTTCCACCGGCAGGTGAGCCGCTTTCTGCAAGGGCCAGACCAGGGTGGCGACACCGACGCGCACCCATTCCAGGGTGCGGAAACGCAAATCGACCACCAGCAGGCCGAGGGAAAGGATGACGAAGAAGGTCAGCCGGGCGAGCGGCGCCGGACCCCGCTTGAAAAAGGGTGGCGGCGTGTGACCGACGACGGACATCAAGGCAGTAGCACTCCCCGGCGCAGCTCCAAATGAAAAG
>Ga0316605_10000174_pt1 | contig 58471 bp, 46 predicted proteins | sample OWC_soil_day20_n_FD_207666 | JGI IMG/M metagenome (GOLD analysis project Ga0316605, IMG submission 207666) | Wetland soil microbial communities from Old Woman Creek delta, Ohio, United States - OWC_soil_day20_noCT | ecosystem: Environmental > Terrestrial > Soil > Wetlands | place: USA: Ohio...
TGCTGCTCGACCGCGTGCGCACGGCCATCCTGATCCACGAGCCGCGTATCAAGGTGATCACACTGAGTGTGGATAGCCCCGACCCCAATACCGGCCAGTTGAACATCCAGCTCGACTACGAAGTGCGCGCCACCAACTCGCGCTTCAACCTCGTTTTCCCGTTCTACAAAACCGACAGCAACGAGCTGCGCGCGGCGATGGTGCCGGGCGGAGGGCGCTAGGAAACCATGGCCAGCGACCGCATCCTGCAAAACGAAATTGCCCGGCTCGGGCAGAGCCAGGAAGACCGCTCGCCGGTCGCGCTCGACCCCGGTTTCGCCCCGGTCGATGGCCTTAGCCCGGCCGAGCGCGTCGCCGAAGCGCGTCGGCTGGCCGCCCAGCTGCGCTACTACGGTTTCGATCCAAACAAGGCAGATGGCGACTGGCAGGGCTTCTTCCCGGCCGATGCGGAGCAAATGCTCACTCGCGACGACGGCAGCGTACCGCCGCATCTGGGCCTGTTCGGCGCCTTCCTCGACATGCTGGCCCCGGCCAAGGATGCGCTGAACGATCTGACCGCCCGCCATCTCGATTTCCAGTATCGCCGGGTGCTTGGTTTCGAGCCGCTGCCGGCCGAACCCGAGCATGCCCACCTGACACTGGAGCTGAAGAAAGGCACGGCGCCCTTTGCCATCACGCCGGCCCATCGTTTCACGGCCGGCAAGGGCGCCGATGGCAGCGAACGCCTCTATGCCCCACTGCGCGAAACCCTGATCGGGCAGGGCAAGATCAGTGCGCTGCATAGCGTCTATCACGATGCCGGCGGTGTGCGTTTCGCCCCGGTCGCCAATTCGGCCGATGGCCTCGGCACGCCGCTCGATCCAGCCAAGCCGCACTGGTCGGCTTTCGGCCACGCCGGGCTGGCCGCGGCGCCGCTCGGCTTCGCGCTGGCCTCGTCGCTGCTGCGGCTGCGCGAAGGGCGGCGCGAGGTGACTGCAACCCTTGATGTGGCGTTTGCCGATAGCGTCGGGCTGGCCGGGCAGGCCATCGCCGACCGTCTGCAGGCCTTTGTCAGTGGCGAAAAAGGCTGGCTCGGACCCTATGCGTTGACCGGTACGCTGGCCGCCGGCCACTTGAAGCTGGCCTTTACCGTGCCCGATGGCGAACCGGCCGTGGTCGATTACGACGCCGCGCTGCACGGCTCGGCCTTCGCCACCGCGCTGCCGGTCGTCCAGCTCTTGCTCCGGCCGGAAGCTGCTGCGGCCTATGCCGGGCTGTCGCAGCTACGCCTCGACAAGGCCCGCCTGAGCGTCTCGGTCGATGGCATGAAAACGCTGGATCTCGAGAACGATTTCGGCAGCCTCAATCCGAAAAAAGCCTTCCAACCCTTCGGCCCGCAACCGGTCAAGGGTTCGCGTTTCATGGTCGGTTGCCCCGAAGCATTGAGCAAACCGCTGACTGACCTGAAGATCCGTCTACGCTGGCAGGGTGCGCCCGGCGACTTCGCCGGCTGGTACGCCGATTACAAGAACGTCGCCGCCGTCAGCAACGGGATCGCCGCCCGCCTCGTCTATCAGGATGCCGGCGGCAGCGAGACCTCGCGCGAGCTGAACCTCATGAACCGCGTCGATGGCGTCAGCACGCTGAGCCCGAATGCGCCGGCGACCGTCTTCATGCCGCTTTACGTCGGACAGAATTTCGTCTATTCGATGCTCAGCGGTGGCAGTTTCATCAGCCGTCTGTTCGGCAAGCGCTTCATGAAAGCGCAGCCGGTCTATCAGCAGGAAAACGTACCGCCACCGGCTGTGCGCAGCGGCTTCGTCACCGTGGCGCTGATCGAGGATTTCCTGCACGCCGACTACCGCCGCGAAACGATGGAGGAGGCACGCAAGACGAGCGGTGCCAAGGTGCTGAACGAGCCCTATACGCCGGTGGTACAGGAAATCACGCTGGCCTACGCCGCGCAATCGCCGGTTGTCGACCTGACGCTTGACGATCAGGACGCCTTCGCCGCCTCGCTCGACCTGCAGTTTTTCCATGTCGGTGCCTTCGGCCCGCGCCGCGAGCACCCCTTCCTGCGCCGCCAACTCGGCTGGGTCAGCGAAAAGAAAATCAGCCTGCTGCCGGCCTATCCCGACGAAGGTGAATTGATCGTCGGCGTTGCTGGCGTCGGGGCCGGCGACAGCATTCACCTGCTGCTGCAGGTTGCCGAGGGCAGTGCCGATCCCGAACTGCAGGCGCAGCCGGTCAAATGGTCGGTGCTCTGCGACAACCATTGGCGCCCAGCGGCGCCGGAGGAAATCGCCCTCGACACCAGTCGTGGATTGCGCGCCAGCGGACTGGTCGGCCTGGTGCTGTCGCGCTCGACGACGACCGACAACAGCTGGCTGCCGGCCGGTCCGGTCTGGCTCAAGGCAGCAGTAAACAAGGACAGCGCAGCGGCCTGCAAGCTGCTCGCCGTGCACGCCAACGGCGTTGAAGTGGTGCGCGACTGGTCAGCTGCTGCGACAGCACCGGCCGTTGAAACGCTGGCCCCGGGCAGCATCGCCAAGCTGCTGGCGCCGCCCGCCGCACTCAAGCAGCTGGCCCAGCCCTACGCCAGTTTTGGCGGGCGGGCCGGCGAAAGTGCTGCCATGCTCAACCGTCGTGCGGCTGAGCGGCTACGCCATCGCCAGCGCTGCATCACGCCCTGGGATTACGAGCGCCTGCTGCTCGAAAACTTCCCCGGCGTGCATCGCGTCAAGTGCATTCCGCACGCCAGTGAAACATCGTGGATGGCGCCCGGCTACCTGTTGATCGTCGCCATTCCCGACCTGCGCAACCGTAACCTGCCTGACCTGCTGCAACCCAAGGTCGATCTCGACACCCTGACGCAAATGACCGAACTGGCCAAGGCCCATGCCTCGCCGCAGGTCACGGTGCGCGTTCGCAATCCCGCTTACCAGGCGATCCGGCTCGATTTCAAGGTGCGCTTCCGGGCTGGTTTTCCCTTCGACTACACCCGCCGACAATTGCACGAAGCCATCGTCCAGGCGCTTTCACCGTGGGCTTTCACGGCCGGCAGGCAGCTCGATTTCGGGGGGCGCATCTACCGTTCGGTGCTGCTCGATTTCATTGAGGAGCTGCCCTATGTCGATTTCGTCACCGACTTCCGCTGCGGGCTGGCCGGCAGCGGCGACCTGTTGCTCAACGATGTCGCCGAGATCGTCGCCGAACGGCCCGACACCATCCTCGTTTCGGCGGCCCGGCACGTGATTGCCGAAGCCACCGACTGACGCGAGAAACGCCATGCTGCTGCAACCCAATATCTCGCCCCTGCCACCCGCCGATCCGGCGCTCGACCAGCGCCGGCTGGCCGGCATCGGCCTCGACAGCGTGCGCCGCCTGTCGCGTCGCCAGTGGACCGACCACAATACGCACGACCCCGGCATCACGACACTGGAGCTGCTGGCCTACGCGCTGACCGATCTCGCGTACCGGGCCCGGTTCCCGATCGAGGACCTGCTCGCCGCGCCGGAAGACAACGCCGTCGAGATGGCCAAATTGTTCGACAGCGCCGGCAGCATCCTGCCTGGCATGCCGGTCACCGAGGCCGACTACCGCAAGCTGCTGATCGACCTGCCCGGGGTCAAGAACGCCTGGCTGCATCCGGTTCCGAAGACGCTCTACGCCGATCCGGCCAAAGGCACGCTGGCCGACAAGCCGACCGGCAGCAAGACCGAGTGCCCGATAGCCGTGCGCGGCCGCTACCGCGTGCTGCTCGACTACATGGACGACAAGGACACCGCCGAATTGCGCCAGGGCGTCGATCGGGACGTGCTGGCCACCCTGCACGCCAATCGCGGCCTGTGCACCGATTTTGTCGGCGTCGACCGGATCGCCATGCAGTACTTCAGCCTGTGCGCCGAAATCGATCTGCAGCCGGATGCCGATGCCGACCGTGTCGCTGCCGACATCGCCTTTGCCGTCGACCGCTTCCTGGCGCCGCCGGTGCTCAACTACACGCTGGACGAAATGCGCTCTCGTCACCGCGCCGATGGCTCGCTGTGGAGCATCCCGGAAATCTTCGAAGGGCCGAAGCTGGTCAATGGCTTCATCGACGACGAGGAACTCGCCGCCGCCGGCCTGCGCAGCGAAGTCCGGCTCTCCGACGTGATCAGCGTGATCATGGACATTCCGGGCGTCGTCGCCATTCGCGACATCCTGCTCAACGCGCTGGATAGCGCCGGCAAGGCCGTCGAGCCGGCCGACAAGTGGCGCCTGCAGGTGCCGGCCGGGATGCAGCCGCGGCTTTCCGCGACGCGTGGCCGGCTGGTTTTCTACAAGAAGAACCTGCCCATTCCGCCGAATGCCGAGCGCGTTGCCACCCTGCTCGGCGATCTGCGGCTGGCCGAACGCCTCAAGCTGGAAGACGGCTTGCTCGAAGACCTGCCGATTCCGCTCGGCCGCTATCGCAACCCGGAAAGCTACCGTTCCTTCCAGGCGCATTTCCCGGTGACTTACGGCATTTCCGAATTCGGCCTGCCGCCCGGCGCCTCACCGCAGCGCGCGGCGCAGGCGCTGCAGTTCAAGGCCTGGCTGCTCTTCTTCGACCAGATGATGGCCAACTACCAGTCGCAGCTGGCCCATGCCCGCGACCTGTTTTCGACCCGGCCCGAACTGGCACAGAGCTATTTCAGCCAGATAGTCGACAGCTTCCCGGATTGGGAAAAGGTTTACGGCGCTGGTTTCGATGCTGCCAAGCTGGGCGAGGTCGTCGAACCGTCCGGCAGTGGGCTGGTGCGCCGAAACCGTTTCCTCGATCACCTGCTGGCGCGCTACGCCGAGGACTTCCAGGAATACACCGCCGTGATGCAGGCCCGCTTCGGCATGGGGCCGGCTCAGGCGGCCAGTGCCAAGTGCGTTTTCCTCGACGAATATCCGCGTCTCGGCGGCCAGCGCGGGCAGGCCTACAACGCGGCGCTGAAGGGCGACGCCGACCTGTGGAACAGCGACAACGTCTCCGGCTTCGAACGCCGCATCGCCCGCCTGCTCGACATCGGCAACTGGCAGCGGCGCAACCTGTCCGAGGTGGCCTACGACACCTATGCCGAGGTCGATGCCACGCCGAACGACGAATTCCGCTTCCGCGTCCGGCATCCGGTCAGTGCCAAGGTTCTGTTGTCGAGCAGTACCAACTACACGACCAAGGCCAAGGCGCGCAACGAAATGGAGCAGGCCATCGCCCGCGCCCAGCGTCCCGAGGGCTATTCACGGAAGACGACGAGCGATGGTCGCCATTACTTCAACATTGTCGATGCCAGCGGCGAGGTCATTGCCCGGCGCATCGAGTATTTCGCCAGCGCCGAGGCGATGGAGCTGGCCATCGCCAGCCTGATCGCCCATCTGCGCAACTACTACAGCGGCGAGGGGCTGTACGTCATCGAGCATCTGCTGCTGATGCCCGAGCAGAGCGGCGACCCGTTCATGGATATCTGCATCGATTCCGGCTGCACCGACTGCGCCAACCTCGATCCCTACAGCGACCGCATCACCATCGTGCTGCCCGCTTTTACCGGGCGCTTCCGCGATTTCGATTTCCGCAACTTTGTCGAGGAAACCCTGCGCCAGGAAACGCCGGCCCACATCCTGCCGCGCATCTGCTGGGTGAACAGCGACGACATGGCCGAAATCGAGAAGGCCTATCGCGACTGGCTGGCCATCCGGGCCGGTGCCGCCACAGCCGACCGGGCCGTGAAGATCAAGGCGCTGACCGATGCGCTGACCCGCGCCAAGAACGTTTATCCCTCCAGCGGCCTGCACCCCTGCGGCCAGATGGAGCCTCCACCTTTCGTCCTCGGTCGCACTGCATTGGGCAGTGCCGACGAGACACCAATTCCGTAGTCCGGGAGCACGACCATGGCCGAACCGCTCAAGATCATCCGTCGCCTCAACGAAGTCACCACCGATTACGCCGTCTTCGAGCGCGATCAGGTGCTGACCGAGACGCAACTGAACAGCATCGTCGAATATCTCGACGACCAGAGCCGGCTGACGCGCACGCAACTGCTCGGCATCGGCATTGTCGGTGGCCTGTGGCCGTCGCTTGGCAAGGAGCAACTGGTTGTCAGCAAGGGGGTTGGCGTCACCAGCGATGGTGACCTGATCGGCCTGTCCGCCGACACGGTTTTTGATCGCTGGCTGCCTTACGACGAAAGCGCCCCGGCCTACGACGCCTTCTACGACGGCGAGAAGATGCTGCCGCTGATCGAATTGCTGGCTGCCGACGACAAGCGCGAGGGCAAGCCGCTGGCCGAAATGCCCGAATCGATGGAAAAAATGGTCGCTGTCGCCTTCATGGAAAGCTACGAAAACGACCCCGACCTGTGCACCGGTGGTGATTGTGACAATCGTGGCCGCACCGCCCGCAACACCCAGCGTCTGCTGCTGATCAATCGCGAAATTGTCGGGAAAATCGGGCTGGCCGCAAGATTCAGCACTGGCGCCGAGCTGGCCCGGGCTTTGCCGCGCGTCCGCGCCAGTCGTGTCGACCTCGGCACCGGCAGCGACGCCAAGGTCGATGTCACCTCGGCCGAGCTGTTCGCCGCCCGTTATCGCACGGCCGCGAACAGCAGCTTCAAGGCACTGTACGGGGCCGTAAAGCATCTGATCGACCGGATCGGCGATGGTGCCGCCTTCGGGCTGCCCAGCCCGGTTGGCTGGACGGCTGGCCTGGACAAGCGTCTGCTGGCCTTGCCCGGCACGGTCGGCGGCATCCAGTATTTTCATGACCATGCCAAGGATCTGGTGGCGGTCTGGAACGACCTGCGCGCCGCCCTGTTCGCCGACGACGGCGTGCTTTGCCCGGCCAGCGAGGCGTTTCCCAAGCACCTGCTGCTCGGGGCGCTGGCCGATCCGGCGGTCGATCGTACTGGCTGCTACCCGGCGCCGTGGCTGGCCGGCGGCATGGTCGAACGGCAGCGGGTGATCCTGCTGATGCGCAAGTTCTCCCTGTTGCTCGAAGCCTTCGAACTGCCCAAGGCCCAGATTCCCAAGATCATCCCCAGTCGACGCGAGAGCGTGGCGCTCGATGAGCGGGCCATCCCGGTCTATTACAAGGCCGACGACAGCCTGCGCGAGCTGTGGAACGACACCCGCCGGCAGCGCGGCGAGAGCGAGGACAACACCGGCTACCACTGGACGCAGGCCACCGACCTGAAGCCCTTCCTGCCCGAGCCGCCAGTGGCCGAAAAGGAGTTGCCCGACCCCTTCCAGACCGATCTGGGCAGCAACGATTTCTACCGCATCGAGGGCTTCCTCGGCCTGAAGGCCGACGTGGCCGAACCGGCCATCGAGAAACTGATCCGCCAGCGCAACCTGCCGATTTCGGTAATCAGTGCGCTGACGCACAACCAGCGGCAACTGATCATCCGCGGCCCGAAGTTCAAGAAGACCAGCCTGCACAGCATGCACTACCTGCTGCGCCAGGATCTGACCAGCCACCTCAAGGACAACATCGCCTACAGCGGCCGCCTGATTGACGACGTCAAGAAAGCCCAGACCGACTGGGCCACCGACGAGGACCGCAAGCTGAAGGTCGGCGGCACTTTCACGCAGCACGCCGCGCTGACCACCGATTACGCCAAGCCCATCGAGAATGCCAAGATCCAGCTCGAGGCGGCCGAGACCGACCTGATCGGCAGCGCGACCAGGCCGGGGCCATTGGCCACCCGCAGCTACAAGGGTTTCGTGGCGCAGGACAAAACCATCCGCGAACGGCTGAGTACGGTCGTCGTCGGCGCCGCCACTGCCAAGGCCAATCTCGGCCATGTGACGCGCAACGACATCGTTTCACCGCTCGATTCCTTTGCCGGCTCGAAGAGCCACCTGTGGGTGGACTGGCTGGGCGACATCCTGAAAAAACGCGAGGACGATCAGAAGGACCGCCTGCTGCTGACCAACATGCTCAACGAGCATCCGGGACTAGAGCATGCCGGCGGCGTCGTACCCGGCGGCACCTTCGTGCTGGTTTACAACGATGCCGGCGTCGTCATCGGCGACCTGATGCTGCCCTACTGGATCGACGACAACGACGAGAGCGATTTCGACGAGCCGCAGCTGACGCTGCCCGACATCAGCCTGCGTTTGCCCAAGGATCTGATGCCGATCAAGTTCATCAAGCCGCTCGATTTGAGCTTCGACGATTTCAAGGTGACCAAGATCGCACCCGAGATCAAGATCCAGGAAAACTACAGCAAGTTCTTCCAGACCTCGCTCGGCAGCCTCGGCGAGGTGCTGAAGACCTCGAAGGCCACCGCGGTGAACGATGGCGTCAAGGCCGCGACCGGCGACAAGTACATGGAACAGATGCTGGCCATCGTCAAATCGCAGCAGGAGCAGATCAAGGGTCTGCGCGAAGTGGCCGGCGACGACCGGATGACGCCGGCAACGCGCGAAAAGGCACTCGAACAGGCCAAGGCGGTCGAGGCCCAACTGGCCGTTTCGGTCGGCACGACGGTCGAATACTTTGCCGTTGCCGCACCGGAGACCGTGCGCTTCGAAGCCGACAAGGCGGCGGTTTACGAGACGGTCGGTTCGGCCGTCAATCTGGTCACCGACAAGGATGCCAGCGCCCGGCTGCAGAGCACGCTGAAGGAAACGGCCATCGCCGCCAACAAGGTGCCGACCGGCAGTTCGGCCATGGTCGCCGAGCAGATGATGAACAAGGTCGGCATCCGTATCGGCTGAGCGAGACATCATCATGAGCGCAACCCACCGCATACGTCGCCAGCGCTGGCAGGTTCGCACCGCCAGCCCGGCCGATGCTTTTGCCGTGCGCACGGCCCTGCGGCAGGCAAACGAACTCAGCCTGCTGCCGGCGCTGGAAAGTGCCTTTGCGGCGCTCGACGATGGCGGGCGGGAAATCCATTTGCCGCGCCTCGAACTGGCTATCCGCATTTCATCGCCCGAGCGGCTGGCCGAAGAGTTGCCGGCCAGGCTGGCCGAGGCGGCCCGTCAGGCGCTGGCCGAAGTCATCGCTGTGCCGTCGCAGGAGCCGGCCGCCATGCCGCGCAGCCTGACGCCGGGCAAGCGATTGCGCCGCTATCTGGGCAGTGGCCAGGTCGACTGGTTCGATGCCGATCGCGAACAGTCCGAACTGCAGCAGCAACTGGCCGAAGAAGCCCGACTATGGAGCGCCTCGCCGGCCGCTGCCTGGCCCTGCCTGCTGGCCGATCTGCCAGCAGGCGGACAGGCGCGCGCCGATGCCTTCTTCCGCTTTCTGCAACTGCTCGATGTTGCCGATCGCCTGCGCTGGTGGGATTTTGCCGCCCGTCTGGCCGAGGCCCACGATGGCGAATCGCCGGCCCGACTGGCGCAGCTGCGCCAGATGGCAGCAACGCGCCCGGCCGACCATGCACTGCGCCTGCAGGCGCTCGGCTTGCTGGCCCTGTCTGCCGACCCGGCACGTTCTTCACGCCATCGCAGCGATTGTTTGCGGGTCGCGCAGGCCTGCGCCGGGCAGCTGGAAACCTTTGCTGCGGTCGACCGGAAAAACTGGCTGAAAATCGAAAGCTGGCTCGGCGGCGAGAGCGGGGCAATAGCGCTTGATCCGGATAACGGCAGCGCGAAGGCAGCAACCGATGCAACGAGCCCGGCGCTAGCGGAAGCAGCGGGGGGCGGGAAGGCGCCGAATCTTTCTATGGATCGCGATGGTGAACCTGGCCAGGCCCTTGGCCTGCCGCTGCGCTCGGCCGGCCTGATCCTGCTCCATCCCTATCTGCCGCGCCTATTCGCCGCACTCGGCTGGATAGCCGCCAGCCATCCGCCGGGCGAGCCTTTCCCGTGGGCCCGGCTGCCGCATGCCGCCGCCTTGCTCAACTGGCTGGCCACCGGCCGCGACGAGCCTTTCGAATTCGAACTCGGCACCGCCAAGCTGCTGCTCGGCCTGCAGCCGGACGACCCGCTGCCGGTTGCCGCCGGCCTGCTTGGCGATGCCGAACGGGAAGAGGGCGAGGCGCTGCTCGGCGCCGTCGTCCAGCACTGGTCGGCACTCGGTCAGACGAGCGTCGATGGCCTGCGCGTTGCCTTCCTGCAACGCGGCGGCCTGCTTTATCCGGCGCCTGACGGCTGGCTGTTTCGGCCGCAAGGCGAAACCTTCGATCTTCTTCTCGACCGCCTGCCCTGGGGCTTGTCCATCATTCGCCTGCCCTGGATGCCAGGCTGTCTCCACACCGAATGGCTGAGCGCCTGAACGCCACCGCACGCGATGTCGAAGCCGACCTGGCCTGGCTGGGGGCGCTGTTACAGTATCGCCTCGATACCTATTTTGCCGAAAAGCCGGCCAGCCCGGCCCTGCCCGGCGAGCGCCCGCCGCCGCTGCTCGACGAGAGCCCGTCGCCCTATGCCGAGTTCCTGCGCCGCCACGCTTTGACGGCCGACGAGCGGGCGGTGCTGCTGCTTGCCTTGGCGCCGTCGCTCAGGCCGCAACTGCTCGATGTGCTGTGGGCGCGCAACCCGGCCAACCAGCGCGGCTATAGTGAATTTGGCGGCGTGCAGGGGGCTTCTTCCGGGCATTTCATCCCGACCGGCGAGACCGCCTGTTTCCTGCTGGCTGGCGACCATCTGGCGGAACGCCTGCGCGTCATTCACCTGCTCGGCGAGCGCGATAGCCTGCTCTCCGGCGATGTATTGCTGCCCCTGGTGCCGCCACCCGGCGAAGGCATGCTCGCCGCCCGCCTGCAACCGGCGCCCGCCTTGCTCGCCTTGTTCGGCCTCGATGCGCCAGGCGGCGAGGCCGATGCCCTGCCGGCGCAACGGGTGACGACCGGCCTGACTTGGGCCGATCTCGTGCTGCCACCGGCGACCCTGGCCCAGCTCGAAGAAGTGCGCGACTGGCTGGCGCATGGCGATACCCTGTTGCACACGCTGGGCATGGCGGCCCGCATGCGCCCCGGCTACACCTGCCTGTTCTACGGCCCGCCGGGCACCGGCAAGACCCTGTCGGCCTGCCTGCTCGGCAAGCTGTGCGAACGCGAGGTGCATCGCGTCGACCTGTCGATGGTCGTTTCCAAGTACATCGGCGAAACCGAAAAGAACCTCGCCCGCGTCTTCGACCTGGCCGAACAGCGCGGCTGGATCCTGTTCTTCGACGAAGCCGACGCCCTGTTCGGCCAGCGCACCCGCGTCGATAGCGCCCATGATCGCTACGCCAATCAGGAGGTGAGCTACCTGCTGCAACGCATCGAGGATTTCCCCGGCGTCGTCATCCTGTCCTCCAACCTTCGCGGCAATATCGACGATGCCTTCACCCGGCGCTTCCAGTCGGTGGTCGCCTTCCCGATGCCGGCCGTCGAGGAACGCTACCGGCTATGGACCGAGTCGATCCCTGCCCTGCTGGAACGCGATGGCGATCTCGACTTCGTCCGGCTGGCCGAAAAGTACGAGGTATCCGGCGGCACCATCATCAACGTCATCCGCTACGCCGCGCTGCGTTCGCTGGTCCGAGGCGACCGCCGGCTGGCGACCGACGATATCGACGACGGCCTGCGCCGCGAGCTGCACAAGGAGGGCCGGGGCTTTTAGCCCGGACAGGACATGCGCCGCCCGCTTCTCGTGACCAGTTTGCCGACCAAAATTAACTGTCCAACTGATTGCTTGTTGCGACGGCTGCACGCCGGGCACGGGCTATCGAGGCGCTGGCTTGACCTCGAGCCGACCGACTTGGGCTTCACTCGGGGCGTAGCAAAGGCTACGCACCTCGTTCCAGCCCGGCGTCGGATCAGCCCGATGCCGGCGCCATCATCCACGATACGCATGCCCTGTCCGGGCTGACCGGATAGCCATATGGAAGCCGCCGCCCGCCTCGTCAATCGTCCATCGCCACCGATGCCGGCGGCTGCGGTCAAGGTGGCCGAGCCCGTGGTCGCGCAGTCGATGCCGATCCGCGTCCAGTGCCAGAGCCTGCGCGTTTCGGCGCCCGGCGATGCGGCCGAGGTCGAGGCCCGGCATGTCGCGCGCAGCATCGTCAGCATGCCGGCGACTGCGGCGGCGCGGCCGGCCAGCGTGGTCAGTCCGCCGACGCTGCATCGGGCCAACCCGGTTCGCGGGCCGGCGCTTGCCGCGCCCACCCGGCCGCAGCAAACGACCGCCAAACCAACATCCAGCGGTGGCGAGCCGCTGCCCGAGGCGGTTCGCCAGGACATGGAGTCGCGCTTTGGCGCCGATTTCAGCGCCGTGCGCATCCATCGCGATGCCCGCGCCGCGCAGGCCAGCAGTGCCCTCAACGCGGCCGCCTTCACGGTCGGCAACCAGATCCATTTCGGGGCCGGCCAGTTCAATCCGGCAAGTGGCGAAGGCCGCGAACTGATCGCCCACGAACTGACCCACACCATCCAGCAGGGCGCCGCACCGCAAGCCCAACGGCAGATCCTGCGCAGCCCGGCCCCGCAGGTCGTCGAGCGCAGCGCCCCGGCCGTGCAGCGGCTTGGCCTCGGCGACGCACTCAATTACTTTGCCGAGCACGCCAATTTCATCCCCGGCTTCCGGATGTTCACGCTGGTCCTCGGCGTCAATCCGATCAACATGCGGGCCGTCGACCGCTCGCCGGGCAACCTGTTGCGCGCTGTCGTCGAGCTGATGCCAGGCGGCGCATTGATCACCCGGGCGCTGGATGGCTACGGCATCATCGACCGCGTGGCCGGCTGGGTGCAGCAGCAGATGAACAGTCTCGGGCTGGTCGCCAGCAGCATCCGGCAGGCCGTCGACCGCTTCCTTGACTCGCTGAGCTGGACCGATATTTTCGACCTCGGCGGCGTCTGGGAACGAGCCAAGCGCATCGTTACCGAACCAATCGCGCGCATCACCAGCTTTGTCGGCAACCTGGTTTCCGGCATCCTGCAGTTCATCCGCGATGCCGTGCTGCGACCGCTGGCCGGGCTGGCGCAAGGGACGCGCGGCTGGGATCTGCTCTGCGCCGTGCTCGGCCGCAATCCGATCACCGGCGACGCGGTGCCGCGCACGGCGGAAACGCTGATCGGCGGCTTCATGCGCCTGATCGGCCAGGAAGAGGTCTGGCGCAATCTGCAGGAAAGCCGCGCCGTGCCGCGGGCGATGGCCTGGTTCCAAGGCGCGCTGGCCGGCCTGATGGGCTTCGTCACCGCCTTGCCCGGGCTGTTCATGGACACCCTGCGCAGCCTCGGCATCAACGACCTGCTGACGCCGGTCCAGACTTTCGGGCGCATCGTCCGCGTCTTTGGCGATTTCGCCGGGCGCTTCGTCGGCTGGGCCGGTGCGCAGGTGATGAGCCTGCTCGAAATCATCTTCGATGTCGTCGCGCCGGCCGTGATGCCCTATATCCGCCGGGCCGCCGGGGCCTTCCGGACCATCGTCGCCAACCCGGTCAATTTCGTCCGCAATCTGGTCCGCGCCGCCATTCAGGGCTTCCGCCAGTTCGCCAGCAACATCCTGACCCACCTGCGTGCGGCGCTGATCGGCTGGCTGACCGGGGCGATGGGCGGCGCCAATATCTACATTCCGCAGGCGCTGACGCTGCAGGAAATTATCAAGTTCGTGCTCAGCGTGCTCGGCCTGACCTGGCAGAACATTCGCAGCAAGCTGGTCCGTGCCGTCGGTGAAACGGCGGTCAACGCCATGGAAACCGGTTTTGATATCGTCGTCACACTGGTTCGCGATGGGCCGGCTGCCGCCTGGGAACGCATCCGCGAAAGTCTCTCCAACCTGCGCGAAATGGTCATGGAGCAGATCATGGCCTTCGTCCAGAACAACATCGTGACGGCCGCCGTGACCCGGCTGGTCTCCATGCTCAACCCGGCCGGGGCTTTCATCCAGGCCATCATCGCCATCTACAACACGGTGATGTTCTTCGTCGAACGCCTGCGCCAGATCGCCCAGGTGGCCGCCGCCTTCATCGATTCGATTGCCGCCATCGCCGGAGGCGTCATCGCGGCCGCCGCCAACCGCGTCGAGCAGACCATGGCCGGGCTGCTGACCCTGGTCATCAGCTTCCTTGCCCGGCTGGTTGGCCTGGGCCGGGTCAGCGACGCAGTGACCAATATCATCAACCGCATCCGCGCCCCGATCGACCGGGCGCTGGATCGCGTGGTGGCATGGATCGTCAGTCTCGGCCGGCGCTTCATGACCGCAGCCCGCAGCGCGGCAGGGCGCGTCGCCGAATGGTGGCGGCAGCGCAAACCCTTCCGCACTGCCGGCGGCGAGAGCCACGAGGTCTATTTCGTCGGCGACGAACGTAATCCGCGTCCGATGGTCGCCAGCCGTGACCCGCAGCCGGTCGAAACACGCCTCGAACGTTTCCTTGCTGCCGCCAACGAATCCGGCGCCCCGGCCCGCAAACGCAACGCCATCCCGCTGATCGGCGCGACGCGAACGGCTGTGCGGGCCAACGCCGACGACCCCATCGTCGTCACCAACCTTCGTACCCTGTTTGGCATCTTCGACGATCCCTCCACGCCGCGCGTTACCCGCTACCAGCCGCGCACCCAGTCGCTCGGCGGCGATACGGTCGGCGTCGGCATGACCATCGACTGGCTCAACGATGCCTGGCGCCGAAGCCATCCCGGCAGCCCGCCACGTTCCGGTGCGCAGAGCACGCTGATGAGCAAGCTCGAAACCGATCCCGGCGAATCCAGTCCCGATAAATTCATCCGTGGCCACCTGCTCAACGAGCACATCGGCGGCGTCGGCGACGCCACCAACCTGTTCCCGATCACCGGCAACGCCAACAGCCGCCACCTGCACTCCACCGAAAGCCGGGTCAAACGCTGGGTGGATGTGCCGACCAACTGGGTGTTCTACGAGGTGACAGTGGATGGCATTAGCTCACGTCTCAATGCCAGCGACGTCACCCAGAACTACGTCAATGCCACCTTCAATTGCCGCGCCGTGCTCAAGGACGACGACGGCACCGAGCGCGAAAACTACATGACCGCCATCACCTCGACCTACCGGGTACGCAACGACGCGCGGGTGTTCCAGGTGCGCTGATCAGGCGGGAATCGGCAGGCAGGAGTTCTTTAATTTGGCCGTGTTATCGGGTTGATCGTTCGGAGTGCGTCTCAGCGTAGCCGCTGGATCAGTGGCGAGAAGGCGCGGTCGGAGTGGAGTATGTGGTGCGTCCACCACTCGGTCAGGAACTGGCGGAAGGCTTCACGGCCGATGTCGCCATTGGCGATTTCCTGCAGCTTTTGGCTGAGCATGTTCCAGAATCGGGTGTGTTCTTCATGATGCTGCTCGTAGACTTCCTGGCTGCAGCGTTTGAGCAGGCGCTCTTCGGTTCGGAAGTGATCGTCGATGCAGGCGAGCAGGTCTTCCTGGGCGTAGCGGAAGCGGTGGCTGGGCGACTCGTGGATGTTGTCTTCGGGCACCAGTTCGAGCGCTTCCTCGCATAGCCAGAGAAGCACCTTGTGCTGGTTGTCGAGCACCCAGTTGCCAACGCTGTAGGACGAGTGCCATCTGTTCAGTTCCAGCATGTTCGTGCCTCCGTGTCGTTCGGATCGCCTTCCGGCTATCCGCATCAAACAGAAAATGCCTGCGTTGTTAGTTGTTTGGTGGAGCCAGACGGGAATCAGGATTCAGAATACCAAGGCGGCGTTGCGCTTGCGTGAATCAGAGGTGTCCGGATTGTTGGCGTGCCTGTTGCTGGATTCGCTGCAGTTGCCCGAATCCGGATTGTTGCTCGGCACGGGAGAGCACCATTCGGGACAGGCGGCAGGCCAGGGTCCACGACATCTCCTGATTTTGCTGGTGCAGCGGTTTGTTTCGGCAGGCACGGATGAGGGTGTTCATGTGGCCTCGCGATTTGGGGGGTAGGTGTCTTGTTAGTACGACCTGCAGCTGGCCGGTCGGTTCCCGGATTCATGTCAGGCCGGAAATATGCGATGGCGGCGAACCAATGTTGCCCGGCAGTAATCCAATCTGGGTGCGGTGGGTTCTGGGGTTTAACCCCGTATGCGCCCGGACTGAAGCTGCCTATGATGTTGGATTGATGTTCGCCCGGGAGAGTGCACGGTGTGGCCCCAAGTTCTGACTTTTGATTGCTACGGTACGCTGGTGCAATGGCCGGAAACCTTGCGGCGCTTCTTTGTCGGACTGTTGCCTCCGGAAATCGACGTGGCGGCGTTCCATGCCGATTTCAACCGCTTCCACATGGCTTCGAAGGCCGGTCGGTATCGCCCCTACAGCGTAGTCCTGACCGATGCCCTGGCCGATACCATGAACGCATGGCGCCTGGGCGGCATCATTGAGGCACAGGATGCATTGCTGGTGGAGATTCGGGGCATTCAGCCCTATCCCGAGGTGGTGTCCGTACTCTGCTCTCTGGCGACGCGCTTTAAACTGGCAATCATCTCCAACACCGAGGATGCCTTGGTCGCCGATACACTGAAGCGACTGGAGGCACCCTGCCAGTTGATCACCGCGCAGCAAGCCGGGGCCTACAAGCCGGACCCCTATCTGTTCCGTTTTGCGCTGCGCCGCCTCGATCTGACGCCAGACGACGTGCTGCATATCGGCGCTGGCTTTTACACCGACATGGCACCGGCCTTTGAACTTGGCATCACCCGCATCTGGATCAATCGTCGCGGTGAAGCGGGCGACCCCCTGCGTCCGCCCACGGCCGTCTTGCCCGACATGCGCGATCTCGAGGCGACGATCGACAACCTGATCGCATCGCGACTGGCCTGAGAATTCACGGCACCTGACGTAGCCGGGGCTGACGAAGGTCTCCCGGGCTGATTCGTTTGGCCCGGCCGTGAAACTTTTAACATCGCTCAGGCGCCCCTGCCGGCTAACATTCCGCCGTATCAATCAGGAAACAGGCTTGGTGGCTTCGGCGTGTAGAAGCGACGGCCACCGGCAGTTTGAAAACATGATCAATAGTGAACTTCGAAAAGCCATCGAGCAGGGCGATCTCTCGTCGGTTCTCTGTGCCTTGGAGAACGGTGCGGACATCGAGCATGCCGACATGCATGGCGATCGTGGGCTGCCGTTGCGGATGGCCTGCTTCAAGGGGCACGCCGATATCGTGGTGGAGTTGATCAAGCGCGGTGCCGACATCCATTCTCCCAATGCCGAGGGGGCTGGCGCACCGATTCGCATGGCGGCCAAAGCCAGGCACGATGATCTTGTACGTTTGCTGCTGGCGCATGGTGCTGAGATGCCGACGGATTTGAAGCCCCAGTTTACCGATACGGGCGAGCGGCGAAAACGGAGTGATCGGCGGCGGCATAGTTATGGCCCGCCAAAAGGACTCAAGGAAAGGCGCTGCACGCTGGATCGCCGGGTGACTTTTGTCAGGGAAGTCGAGCTGTCCGATTTTCAGTGGGAAACCTATTTTTCCCAATCGCTGGTAAAGGCAAACGCCGAACCGCAACAGGATCATGATCACAACGATGTGGCATCGCTGGTTTTTGAGCGCATCCGTGATTAGCATGGCCGGCAAAGTCCCGGGCTGGTCGGCGGGTAGCTATTGAAAAAGGCCGCGTTGAGCGGCCTTTTGTCCATGCAATCGGTGCGCTTGAGTGAAGCGGCGAACCACCAAACGAAGGTTCAGTCTTCTTGCAGCGGCTGAGTTTCGTGAGCTGGCTTTCTGTCGATGGGGTGGGGCGTCTGCGGCAAGGAAAACCAGAAGAGGCTGCCTTGCCCGTTCGTGCTGGAGAATCCGATCTTTCCATTCATCAGTGCGACCAGTCGCTCGCAAAAGGCCAGGCCCAGCCCAATCCCTCCCTGCTTCCGGCTACTGGATCCATCACCCTGCTGAAAGAGTTGGAACAGGCCCTTCTGCTTTTCGTCGGGAATACCGATTCCCTCATCCTGGATGGCGAAGTGGATTGATTGACGATCATCGTCGGATTCGACCCGACTGACGCTTAATGTGATCGTGCCGCGACTGGAGAACTTGATCGCGTTCTCGAGCAAATGCTTCAGTACCTGTCCCAGGCGTTCCGGATCGCCAATTACTTTCTCGGGAATATCGCTGGCAACGTGAAAGGCCAGTTCGAGATGCTTGCCTGAAGCGCGTGTTCGAATTTCGGGGATCAGCTGGTCGAGAAGGTGGCGCAGGTCAAAGCTGGTCGTCTTGATTTCGAAGGTGTTTGCTTCGATATGGGCGGTGTCCAGAATGTCGCTGACAAACCCGAGCAGACGTTTTGACGCTTCCTCCAATCCGTCAAGGTAAGTGCGCCCCTTGTCGGTCTGCACCTCACGGCCAAGAAGCGAGGAAAACCCCTTGATGTGATGCAAAGGAGTGCGCATTTCGTGGCTGATATTGGCCAGAAATGTACTCTTGGCGCGGTTGGCGCTCTCGGCTGCCTCAAGCGCCTGGGCTAGTTCCTGGGTTCGGGAGCGAACCAGCTCTTCGAGGTGGTCGCGATGACGTTGAAGTTCGCTTTCGGCCAGGCGGCGCTCGGCAATTTCGTGTTCGAGCTTCAGGTTGGCGCGCTGGTATTCGTGGGTGCGGGCGGCGAGCTCGTCATACAAGCCTGTGGTTGCTTCAAGCAGTACGGAAGTTACGTCGGCAGTTTCCTCATCGGCGATACGACAGGCCTCTGCCGGGGGCGTGTGCGCCCGGAGCGCCAAAACCTCGGCCACCATACGACGGTCTACACCGAGGATGTGGTCAACCAGCCAGCGGGTAAGAAAAGTAAGCAACTGTGCCAGTGACTGTGTTTCGTCTTGCGAAAGCAGGCTGCGCGCCTTGCCGACCTGATTGATGAAATTGGCGTGGGCCGCAAGGTGCGATTGGCGATGCCCCTCGGATACCGCCATTTCTGCCATCAGGCCTTCTTCGGTCTGGAAGTGATAGACCGTATAAGCTGCCAGGGCGTCGAACACGCGCAGCACTTCTTCAGTGCTGGCTTTGGCTGCATATAGCTTGCCCAGTTCGTTGAGTAGTTCAACCAGGCGTTTGTGCTGCTCATCGACAATGTCGAGGCCTGTTTCGTATCGGCGGTTCCAGGCAAAAGCGGGGATAGTCACAATACCTGCATCCAGAATTTGATGCGCCGGGTTCGGGGCAGAAAATTATCAGATTGAGTGCAATATCAACGTTACTCGCGATCAGTATAAGCACCGAAACTCAATTCCGGCAAAGCATATTGTTGCGGGAAATCCATGGGGGAAATGCCCAAGAGGCCCCGTTATGCAATGGTCCTGATCCGGACCTCAAAATAAAACAGCCGCTCAGAAGCGGCTGTTCGATGCTGCGTGGTGGAGCTGATTATCTGACGATCTGGTTCAGCTCGCCCTTGGCGTAACGCTCGGCCATCTTGTCGAGGCCGATTGCCTTGATCTTGCTGGCGTTGCCGGCGGTACCAAAGGCTTCGAACCGGGCCAGGCAGATCTTCTTGGCGGCTTCGCGGGCCGGCTTGAGGTAGTCGCGCGGATCGAACTTGTCCGGGTGCTCGGCCAGATAGCGACGGATGGCGCCGGTCATGGCGAGGCGGATGTCGGTGTCGATATTGACCTTGCGTACGCCGTGCTTGATGCCCTTGACGATTTCCTCGACCGGCACGCCGTAGGTTTCCTTCATGTCGCCGCCGAACTCGCGGATTTCAGCGAGCAGTTCCTGCGGCACGGAAGAGGAGCCGTGCATGACCAGGTGGGTGTTCGGGATGCGGGCGTGGATTTCGGCGATGCGGTCGATGGCAAGGATGTCGCCAGTCGGCTTCTTGGTGAACTTGTAGGCACCGTGGCTGGTACCGATGGCGATGGCCAGCGCGTCGCAGTTGGTTTTCTTGACGAAGTCGGCGGCCTGCTCGACGTCGGTCAGCAGGTCTTCGCGGGTCATGTGGCCTTCGGCGCCGTGGCCGTCTTCCTTGTCGGCCTTCATGGTTTCCAGCGAGCCGAGCACACCCAGTTCGCCTTCGACGGAAACGCCGATGGCGTGGGCAAATTCGGTCACCTTGCGGGTGACTTCGACGTTGTATTCGTAGCTGGCGACGCTCTTGCCGTCAGCCAGCAGCGAACCGTCCATCATCACCGACGAAAAGCCGGAGCGGATGGCGCCCATGCAGACGGACGGGCTCTGGCCGTGGTCCTGGTGCATGACGATGGGAATGTTGGGGTAGGCTTCGAGGGCGGCCAGGATCTGGTGGCGCAGGAAGGGCTCGCCGGCGTATTTGCGGGCGCCGGCCGAGGCCTGCATGATGACCGGAGCGTCGACCTGGGCGGCCGCTTCCATGATGGCCCAGACCTGTTCCATGTTGTTGACGTTGAAGGCGGGCAGACCGTAGCCGTTTTCGGCGGCGTGGTCGAGCAGTTGGCGCATGGATACGAGCGGCATGGTGACTCCTGTTCGTTAACGTGTTTAGCTGATTGTTATATTTTACTCGCCTAGTCGAGTTGGTGCTCGCCGACCCGGACGATCTTCAGGGTGTTGGTACCGCCGGTGGTGCCGATCGGCTCCCCGATGGTCAGGGCGATCAGGTCGCCCTTTTCTACGACACCGCGATCGATCAACAGTTGCTCGGCTTCGGCCAGCAGTCGGTCGCGATCGGTGTGCTGCTGCTTCATCGGCAGCGGGCAAACGCCGCGATACAGCACCATGCGGCCGACCGATTCTGCATCGGGGGTCAGTGCGTAGATTGGTACGCCGGAGTTCATCCGGCTCATCCACAGGGCCGTCGAGCCGGACTGGGTCAGTGCAGCGATGGCCTTGACCTTGAGGTGATGCGCCGTCCAGATTGCGGCCATGGCGATCGACTGGTCGATGCGGGTGAAGATGCGGTCAAGGAATTCACGATCGAGCGTGATTTCGGCGGAGCGTTCGGCTTCGACGCAGATGCGGGCCATTGATTCGACGGTTTCGACCGGGTACTTGCCGCTCGCCGTTTCGGCCGACAACATCACGGCATCGGTGCCGTCGAGCACGGCGTTGGCGACGTCGGAGACTTCGGCGCGGGTCGGTACCGGCGAGGAAATCATCGATTCCATCATCTGCGTGGCGGTGATGGTCAGCTTGTTCTTGTCGCGCGCCATGCGGATCATTCGTTTCTGCAGGGCGGGGACGGTGGCATCGCCGACTTCGACCGCCAGGTCGCCACGGGCGACCATGATGCCGTCCGATGCATCGAGGATTTCATCGAGATTGGTGATGGCTTCGACCCGCTCGATCTTGGCGATCAGCACGGCCGTGCTACCGGCGGCGCGCAGCAGTTGGCGCGCCATGTACATGTCGGCGGCGCTCTTCGGGAAGGAGACGGCGACGAAATCGACACCGATGTCGGCAGCGGTCTTGATGTCGTCCATGTCCTTGCCGGTCAGCGCCGGGGCCGTCAGTCCACCACCCTGGCGGTTGATGCCCTTGTTGTTGGAAAGGATGCCGCCTACGATGACGCGCGTATTGATTTCGTGGCCACGTACGCTGGTGACTTCGAGTTTCAGACGGCCGTCGTCGAGCAGCAGGATGTCTCCATTGACCACATCCTTGGGCAGATCCTTGTAGTCGAGTCCAACGCGTTCCTGATTGCCCATTGGACACTGGGCGTCGAGGATGAATTTTTCGCCGGGAACGAGGGTGATCTTGCCCTCCTCGAACTTGCCGACCCGAATCTTCGGGCCTTGCAGATCACCGAGGATGCCAACGGTGCGGCCGTGTCTGGCCGCCGCAGCGCGGATGCCTTCGGCGCGCGCCCGGTGGTCATCGGCGGTGCCGTGCGAGAAATTCATCCGGACGACGTCGATACCGGCCAGGACCATGCGGTCGAGAATTTCCGGCGTTGAAGAGGCGGGGCCCAGCGTGGCAACAATCTTTGTATGGCGTGACATGTCTTCTCTATCCCTGTTTGTTATTTGGTTTTCGGGTTTGTTTCAGGCCGGCAGTGTGACGCCTCAGCCGGCCTGAATTCCCACCTTATTTTGCGGCGCGTTCTTCGAGGATGGCGATGGCCGGCAGGGTCTTGCCTTCTAGGAATTCGAGGAAGGCGCCGCCGCCGGTCGAGATGTAGCCGACCTGTTGGGCAATGTCGAACTTGGCGATGGCCGCCAGTGTGTCACCACCACCGGCGATCGAGAAGGCCTCGGAGTGGGCGATGGCGGAAGCCAGCATCTTGGTGCCGCCGGCAAACTGCGGCAGTTCGAAGACGCCGACCGGGCCATTCCAGACGATGGTGCCGGCATTGGCGATGATTTCGCCGAGCTTGGCAGCACTCTTCGGGCCGATGTCGAGGATGCGGTCGTTGGTGTGCACCTCTTCAACGGGAATCTTGTTGGCGCGGGCCAGGGCCGAGACTTCGTCGGCAACGACCACGTCGGTGGGCAGCGGTACTTCGGCGCCGCGCTCCTTCATGATGTCCATGATGGCGTGGGCTTCCTTGACCAGGTCCGGCTCTGCCAGAGAGTGGCCGATCCGCTTGCCATCGGCGAGCAGGAAGGTATTGGCGATGCCGCCGCCGACGATCAGCTGGTCGACCTTGCTGGCCAGCGACTTGAGGATGGTCAGCTTGCTGGAGACCTTGGATCCGCCGACGATGGCGACCAGCGGGCGCTTCGGTTCGTGCAGGGCCTTGGTCAGGGCATCGATTTCGGCGCCCATCAGCATGCCGGCACAGGCAACCGGCGCGAACTTGGCGATGCCGTGGGTGGTGGCTTCGGCGCGGTGGGCAGTACCGAAGGCGTCATTGACGTAGATGTCGCACAGCTTGGCCATTTTCTGGGCCAGTTCTTCGTTGTTCTTCTTTTCGCCCTTGTTGACGCGGCAGTTCTCGAGCAGGACGACTTCGCCCGGCTTGACCGTGAAATTGCCCTCGACCCAGTCGGTAATCAGGCGTACCGGCTGCTTGAGCATCTGGCCAAGGCGGATGGCGACCGGGGTCAGACTGTCTTCGGCATTCAGCTCGCCTTCGGTCGGCCGGCCGAGATGGGAGGTCACCATCACGGCGGCGCCCTTTTCCAGGCAGTACTTGATCGACGGCAGCGAGGCGCGGATGCGGGTGTCCTCGGTGATGTTGCCGGCTTCATCCTGCGGCACGTTGAGGTCGGCGCGGATGAAAACGCGCTTGCCGGAAACGTCGAGGTCGGTGAGTTTGATAACGTTCATGTCTATCTCCTGGTTTTGATTAAATGCGAATCTGTGGCTACCGCGTTGGCAAAAGCCGCGACCAATGGTCGGCAACCTCAAGCATGCGGTTGGCGAAACCCCATTCGTTGTCGAACCAGACAAACAGATTGACCAGATGTGTACCGCTGGTCCGTGTCTGGCTGCCATCGACAATGGCCGAATGGGGGTCGTGGTTGAAATCGATCGAGGCGTGTGCGGCCTCGGAATAGGCGATCAGTTTCTTCAGCGGGCCGCGGGCTGCGTTGGCCAGCATGGCGTTGATGCTGTGCGCGGAAACCGGGCGCTGGGTGCTGATGGTCAGATCGATGGCCGAGACGTTGGTCGTCGGCACACGGATGGCCTTGGCCTGGACGCGGCCAGCCAGTTGCGGCAGCAGGCGTTCGACACCGCGCGCCAGCCCGGTCGACACCGGAATGATCGACTGCATGGCCGAGCGGGTGCGGCGCAGGTCGTCATGGTGGTAGCCGTCGATCAGCGGCTGGTCGTTCATGACCGAATGCAGGGTGGTCAGCATGGTCTGTTCGATGCCGATCTCGCGATCGATCAGGTCGAGCAGCGGCACGATGGCGTTGGTCGTGCAGGACGCGGCGGAAACCAGCCGCTCGTCGCCGGTCAGGGTGTGCTGGTTGATGCCGGTGACGATGGTGGCATCCACATCTTCCGCGCTGAAACCCGGGTGGGACAGCAGCAGACGAGGGCAGCCGGCATCAAGGAAGCGGCTCAGTTCGGGACGGCGGCCATAGATGCCCGAGCATTCGACGACCAGATCGATATCCGCCCAGTTCACTTCTTCCGGCGTCCGGGCATGACTGATGCGGATTGGGAGGTCATCGATCAGCAGCTTTTCGCCAGCGATCTCGACATTGCCGGGAAAGCGGCCATGCGTCGAGTCATAACGCGTCAGGTAGGCCATGCTTTCCAGGTTGGCCGGCTCATTAATGGCAACAAGCTGGAGGGCGTGCGCTACCGGAGATTCCAATAGCGCACGCAGAAAGCAACGGCCAATGCGGCCGTATCCATTGATGGCAAGGCGTTTTTGCTTCAGCAACTTACTTGGCGGCCTGGGCCGGCTCCTTCTTGGCTTCTTCGCTCTCGGCGGCGACACCCGTTTCGTTGACGTCGTAATGCACTTCGGCAACCTCGAGCGGCTCTTTGGGCGAGCAGCTCTTGTAGCGACCGAAACCGAACGAGCTGAAATCGGAGTAGAAAACGACAATGCCCTGACCTTTGAAATGATGGTTGGTGCGTGCCTTGTCTATGCCGAAATAAAACGGGATGGCGTGCTTGCCGGTGCAATAGGCGTATTCCGAGCTTGGCTTGCCAAGGATTGCAACTGCTTCGGAATATTTCATGCCCGGTTTGATCTTGGCAAAAGGGCTGTCGGCAGGCGGATTGCCAGTGACAACTGCTCCCTCTCCTTCTGCCGGCTTGGGTTCGTCTGCCGCGATGGCGGGCAGGGTAATGGAAAGACAAAGTGCTGCGGCGGTAAGGCGGGCGAAACTAGGGTTCATCTCGATCTCCTGTTGGGCAGTGGTGAACTTCGACTCTCTCCGGCTTGAAACAACTCGCCCCGCATTTGCGGGGCGAGGGGTACAGCTTATTTTTTGTTACTTGGCGTTCATCCAGGCGCGGGCAGCGTCCAGCATGCGGCAGGAGTAGCCCCACTCGTTGTCGTACCAGGCCAGCACCTTGACCAGCACGGAGCCGTCTTCGCCTTTGATTACACGCGTCTGCGTCGCATCGAAGGTGGAAGAAACGGTGGTGTGGTTGAAGTCGCTGGAAACCAGCGGCTCGTTGTTGACGTCCATGATGCCCTTCAGCGGGCCGTTGGCGGCAGCGGTCATCAAGGCGTTGATTTCTTCCTTGGTGGTGGCGCGGTCAGCGGTGAAGGTCAGGTCGACCAGCGAGACGTTGATGGTCGGAACGCGCAGGGCGAAACCATCGACCTTGCCAACCAGTTGCGGCAGCACCAGGCCGACAGCCTTGGCGGCGCCGGTCTTGGTCGGGATGATGTTGGCGGCAGCGGCACGGGCGCGACGCAGGTCCTTGTGGCGGACGTCGACGGTGACCTGGTCGTTGGTGTAGGCGTGGATGGTGGTCATCAGGCCCTGCTTGATGCCGATGGCATCGGAGAGGATCTTGGCGACCGGCGCCAGACAGTTGGTCGTGCAGGAGGCATTGGAGACGACAGTCATGTCGGCCTTCAGTGCGCCTTCGTTAACACCCATGACGATGGTGGTGTCGACGTCATCGCCGCCCGGAGCGGAAATCAGCACGCGCTTGGCGCCCTGGTCGAGCAGGGCCTGGGCCTTGGCTTTGGTGGTGTAGGCGCCGGTGCACTCGAGCAGCAGATCAACGCCGTGGTCGGCCCAGTTGATGTCCTTCGGATTCTTGGTCGAGTAGAAAGCGATGCGCTTGCCGTCGATGATGATGCAGTTTTCGCCATCGGTTTCGACGGAGGTGCGGAAACGGCCGTGCGTGGTGTCGTACTTCAGCAGGTGCGAGTTGGTCGCCAGGTCGCCCGAGGCGTTGATGGCGACGACATCGAATTCATTCTGCAGACCCTGCTCGTAAATGGCGCGCAGCGTGCAGCGACCGATACGACCGAAACCGTTGATTGCAACCTTGATAGCCATGAATCTCTCCTCTTAAGTAAATCAGGACAACAGCGCCTTGGCCGTTTTGACGACGTTGGCGACGGTGAAACCGAACATCTCGAACAACTGATTGGCCGGGGCGGACTCGCCGAAGCGGTCGATACCGATCACGGCGCCATGCAGGCCGACGTACTTGCGCCAGAAATCCGGGTGAGCGGCTTCGATGGCGATGCGTTTCTTGCAGCCACCGAGGACGGAGGCCTTGTATTCGGCGCTCTGACGGTCGAAAACGTTGGTGCAGGGCATCGATACGACGCGCGTCTTGATGCCTTCGCTGGCCAGTGCGGCCTGGGCGTCAAGCGCCAGCTTGATTTCGGAACCGGTGGCAATGAAGGTGAGTTGCGCTTCACCTTCGGCTTCGGCCAGCACATAGCCGCCCTTGGCGATGTCAGCGTCGGCAACCTTCTGCGTCACGGTCGGCAGATTCTGGCGGGAAAGGGCGAGGATGCTCGGGCCATCCTTGCGTTCGACGGCTGCCGTCCAGGCGATGGCGGTTTCAGTGGCATCGGCCGGGCGCCAGACATCCAGATTCGGGATGATGCGCATCGAGGGGATGTGCTCGACCGGCTGGTGCGTCGGGCCATCTTCACCAAGACCGATGGAGTCATGGGTATAAACCATGATCTGGCGCTGCTTCATCAGTGCTGCCATGCGGATGGCGTTGCGGGCGTAGTCCGAGAAGACCAGGAAGGTCGCGGTATAGGGCACGAGTCCGCCGTGCAGGGCAATGCCGTTGGCGATCGCGGTCATGCCGAATTCACGCACGCCGTAGTAGCAGTAGTTGCCACCTTCGGTACGGGTGACGCCCTTGCTGCCCTTGACGAAGGTCAGGTTGGAGCCGGCAAGGTCGGCAGAGCCGCCGAAGATTTCCGGCACGGCCGGGACCAGCGCGGCGATGGCGTTCTGCGAAGCCTTGCGGGTGGCGATGTTCTCGGCCTTGTCGCGACAGGTCGCGATGTAGGCAGCTTTGGTGGCTTCCCAGTTGGCCGGCAGTTCGTTGTTGATGACGCGACGCTCGAATTCGGCTGCTTCGGCCGGGAAGGCGGCCTGGTAAGCCTTGAAGCGGTTGCTCCAGTTTTCCTCAAAGACGGCACCGGCCGGCTTGCGATTCCAGGCGGCGTAAATGTCAGCCGGGATTTCGAAGGCCGGGTGATTCCAGCCGATGTATTCGCGGGCAGCGGCGATTTCGTCCTTGCCGAGCGGTGCGCCGTGGCAGTCGTGGGAACCCTGCTTGTTCGGGGAGCCGGCACCGATGGTCGTCTTGCAGCAGATCAGGCTGGGTTTGTCGGTGACTGCCTTGGCAGCGAGCAGGGCGCGCTCGATGGCATCGGAATCGTGACCATCGACATGAGCGATGACATGCCAGCCATAGGATTCGAAGCGCTTCGGGGTGTCGTCGGTGAACCAGCCTTCGACGTGACCGTCGATGGAGATGCCATTGTCGTCCCAGAAGGCAATCAGCTTGCCGAGGCCAAGCGTGCCGGCAAGCGAGCAGGCTTCGTGCGACACGCCTTCCATCAGGCAGCCGTCGCCAAGGAAGGTGTAGGTGTGGTGATTGACGATTTCGTGGCCGGGCTTGTTGAACTCGGCGGCCAGCACTTTTTCGGCCAGCGCGAAGCCGACGGCGTTGGTGATGCCCTGGCCGAGCGGGCCGGTCGTCGTTTCAACGCCGGGGGTGTAGCCGTATTCCGGGTGGCCGGGGGTTTTCGAGTGCAGCTGGCGGAAATTCTTCAGGTCGTCAATCGACAGATCGTAGCCGGTCAGGTGGAGCAGTGCGTAAACCAGCATCGAGCCATGACCATTGGACATGATGAAGCGGTCGCGGTCGGGCCAGTGCGGGTTGGCCGGGTTGTGACGGAGGTGGCGACGCCAGAGAACTTCAGCGATTTCTGCCATGCCCATCGGGGCTCCGGGATGGCCGGAATTGGCCTGCTGGACTGCATCCATGGCCAGGGCGCGGATGGCGCCGGTCAGGGGAGAAAACTTGGGGAGGTTACTGACGCTCATGATCCGGAAATCCAGCCTGCTGAAAAGCCTAAATTATCCGGGAAATGCCCTCTCTTGGGTAGGGCAATATGGCAAAACGGCAGGCCAAGTTGGCCTGCCGTCCTTGGGTTTTGCGATGCCTACTGAATTTTCGGGTCGTAATTGATCATCATCAGGATGCCCTGGCCACCACCCCAGCTGCCGCCCGTGTAGGCCACGCTTCCCTGGCCGGCATAGACTGCTTCGTAGCGATGGCTGTCGCCGCCGAAATAGAACGGAATCCAGGCCTTGGCCGTAACGTAGGCGCGAATGTTCGCTGTCACACCAAGAATGCGCTCGACTTCGGACTGGTGCATGCCAATCTGCAGCTTAGACCACTTGCTGCCCGCCGGAATGCTGCCGTAAACCTCGCCGTCAAACGTACCGTCCTTCGACTTCACAACGCAAGGATTGCAGGCTTTGCCGGCGGTGCTTTCCTTGGCCGGCGGAGGCGGTGCTGCTGCAGGTTCGGCAGCCTTGGCCGTGGTCGCGGACTTGGGCTTTGCCGGTTCGCAATCAGCAGGTGCTGCCTCGCCCTTCTTGGTGGTCTTGGCTTTTGTTGTCTTTTTCTTGCTGGTCGGCTCGGGTGGGCATTCCGGCTTGGCGGCGACCGGAGCGGCTGCCGGCGTAGCTGCGGCAGCCGGAGGCGGTGCAGTCTCTTCCGGTTTGGATTCGTTGCTCTTGCAGCCCGCCATGATGGTACCGGCGGCGAGAAGCAATGCGATGCTGAGTTTTTTCATCACTTTGTCCTATGACATTGTTCGATGGGTAAATGTAGCAGGTCAGGCGCTGTGATAGCCAGTAACGCGCTCAACTTCATTTTTCGAGCCGAGGATGACGGGCACGCGCTGGTGCAGTTTTTCCGGCGGAATGTCGAGGATGCGCTGACGGCCCGTCGTCGCGGCGCCGCCGGCCTGCTCGATCAGCATGGCCATCGGGTTGGCTTCGTACATCAGGCGCAGCTTGCCGCCCTGACCCTTGATCTTGCTGTCCATCGGATACATGAAAATGCCGCCGCGGGTCATGATGCGATGCACATCGGCCACCATCGAGGCAACCCAGCGCATGTTGTAGTCCTTGCCGAGCGGGCCTTCCTTGCCGGCCTGCATTTCTGCAACGTAGCGCTGGACCGGGGCTTCCCAGAAGCGCTGGTTGGCCATGTTGATGGCGAATTCCTTGGTGTCGGCCGGGATCTGCACGTTTTCCTGGGTCAGGATGAACTGGCCCTGCTCGCGATCAAGGGTAAAGACGGCGACGCCGTCGCCGACAGTCAGCACCAGCAGCGTCGTTGGGCCGTAAACCGCGTAGCCGGCTGCAACCTGGGCGGTGCCAGCTTGCAGGAAAGCACGTTCAGCGGCTTCCGGCGTGCTCAGGTCGGCGCCTTCAGGGCATTTGAGTACCGAGAAGATGGTACCGATCGAGACGTTGACGTCGATGTTGGATGAGCCGTCGAGCGGATCAAAGGTGAGCAGGTATTCGCCCTTGGGGAAACGGTGCGGCACCAGGTGCGGCAGGTCCATTTCCTCGGAGGCCATGGCGGCGAGGTGGCCACCCCATTCGTTGGCATCGAGCAGGATGTCGTTGGACAGGACGTCGAGCTTTTTCTGGGCTTCGCCCTGAATGTTGTCGCTGCCGGCTTCGCCCAGTACGCCGCCCAGTCCGCCCTTGCCGATGGCAATGGAAATGGCCTGGCAGGCGCGGGATACGACTTCAATCAGAAGCTTGAGGTCGCCGGTGATGACACCCTTGTTGCGTTGTTCTTCGGTGAGATAACGAGCCAGCGTGCGCTGCTGTGCCATGGGGACTCCTGCATCAATGACAAAAGCAGGATTTTACTCCGCGGCGTCCCGGGCGTGCAGGAAGGCGAACGCAGCGGCACCGGTCAGGGGCTTGCTGAACAGGAAGCCCTGAACTTCGTCGCAGCCATTGGAGCGCAGGAGTTCGTGCTGATCCTCGGTTTCGACCCCTTCGGCGATGACGTTCAGGCCGAGGGAGTGGGCCAGCGCAATGGTGCCGAAGGCAATGGCCCGATCGTTGAGGTCGTGTTCGATATCGGCGACGAAGGAGCGGTCGATTTTCAGGTGGTCGATCGGGAACAGCTTCAGATAGGCCAGCGATGAATAGCCGGTGCCGAAGTCGTCGATGGCCAGCGTGACGCCCATCCGGCCCAGTCGCTCGAGGATCAGGACGGCCTCCTGCGGGTTTTCCATCACCGAGCTTTCGGTGATTTCGAGTTCGAGCAGCTCTGCCGGTAGCCCCGAGGTGGTCAGCGCATTGGCGACGGTTTCGCAGAAGTCCCGGCGTCGCAACTGCCTGGCCGAGACGTTGACAGCCATCCGGATTGGTTTCAGTCCTGCGTTGATCCAGCGCGCCATTTCGTTGCAGGCGGTGGACAATACCCAATCGCCGATTTCGACAATCATGCCGGTTTCCTCGGCCACCGGAATGAAGCGGGCGGGAGAGATCATGCCGTCAGTCGGGTGATGCCAGCGGAGCAGTGCTTCAACACCGGTCGGTCTGACGTCGTGGGCCCGGAACTGCGGCTGGAAGACCAGGCTGAGTTCATTGCGGGCGATGGCATGGCGCAGCTTTCGCTCGATGTTCAGGCGCTCGGCTGCCGTGCGGTTCATGTCCGCGGCAAAGAACTGGTAGTTGTTACGGCCGGCCGCCTTGGCGTGGTACATCGCTGTGTCGGCATTTTTGAGGACGATGTCTCCGTCTGCCCCGTCGTCCGGGAAAATGCTGATGCCAATCGATGGGCTGGTGTGCAGTTCGTGGCCTTCGGCCTCGATGGATGTGGAGAGTGCCGAGATGATCTTGCCGGCGACAATGGCTGCATCGGCCGGGGAGGTGATGCCGGGCAGGATGATGACGAACTCGTCACCGCCCAGGCGGGCCACGAAATCGGTTTCCCTGACCAGGTTCGACAGGCGGCAGGCGACTTCGCGCAGCAGTTCATCACCGACCTGATGGCCCAGGGTGTCGTTGATGACCTTGAAACGGTCGAGGTCGATGAACATGATAGCCACCGTCCAGCCGTGCCGGCGTGCTTCCGGCAATAGCTGGGCAAGGCGCATCAGCAGTGCCAGGCGATTCGGCAGGCCGGTCAAGGCGTCGTGCTGGGCAATGTGCCGCATGCGATCCTCGGCCTGCTTGCGCTCGGTAATATCGGCCAGAATCCAGACGTAATGAGCAGGCAGGCCGCTTTGTGGATCGTCTACGCGATTGATCCGGGCGCCGGCCGGGAAATTGTTGCCATTTTTCTGGGTGACTTCGAGCTCGCCACTCCAGGAGCCGCGCAGCGATATCTGCTCCTGAAAATCTTGCTGCGACAGTCCCTCGTCAAGGTTGATCAGTCCAAATACGGTTTGACCAATCAGCTCAAATGACTCGTAGCCGGTCATCTGGGTGGTGGCCGGATTGATCGACAGGATGCGGTGCGCTTCGTCCGTGAAAATGATGCCGGCCGGTGTATGGCTGTAAACTTTTTGTGCCAGTTGCTCGCGTTCGGCACTGGTGCGCCGCTCGGTGATGTCGGTATATACCGTGACAAATCCCCCGTCGGGCAGCGGAACGCCTCTCACTTCAAGGGTTTTTCCGTTCGGTCGGGTGCGTTCGAAATAGTGTGGGGTCAGATTCCGGGCTCGTTGCATCATGGTGGCAACGAGTGTCTCCGGATCACCGGGGCCATATTCCCCGCGCAGCGCATTGAAACGGAAAAGTGTTTCGATCGAAATGCCGGGTTGCACCAATTCGCTTGGTACCTCCAGTAGCCGCGAAAACTCCGAGTTGAAGAGGACGAGTTTTGCGTCGCTGTCAAACAGGGTGACGGCGCTGGGAATGCTTTCAATAACCGTCTGCAACTGATTGTGCTGCGTCTGGAGCGCTGTCTCAGCGGCTTTTCGCTCCGTGATATCGGTGTAGGTCGTGATGAAGCCGACCAGCTGCTGATCCATGAACAGTGGCTCACCCTGAACGAGGTGAGTGTGTCCGTTCGGTCGGGTCCGTTCGAAGCAGTGCGCTTCGAATTTATTGGCCAGCGCCATGATGCGTTCGACGTGCTGTTCAACGTCTCCCGGTCCGTACTCGCCGCGACCGGCAGGGATGCGGATCAACTCGGAAAAGTGAACACCTTCATAAACTGCCTCGGCCGGCAGGTTCAGAACGTTGATGAAACCCTGGTTCCAGACGCGCAGGCGCAACTGCTCGTCAAAGACGCTGATGCCCTGCGGCATATTGGATACCACCGCTTGCAGATAAGCCAACTGGCGGCCGATGTCGGCCGATGGCAGCGAGAGTGCGTTTGGTGATGTCAATTGAGTAGGTGAATCGAACGAGCAATACTAAATAATAGCTCAGCGTCCCGCGAGAGGCTATCGGTTAGATCGTATTTTTCAAATATGGTGATTATTTGTTATAAATTCCATTTGATTGAGCAGCCGATTGAGGCTGCCTGTTCGCTCGGCCCCTGTCCGGTAAGGGCGATTTTGCGCATCGCTTCAAATAGTTCGCGGCGGGCATCCGCTGGGGCGGGCGCCCGCCCGGAGGCGTCGAGCCGGCCACGATATTGCAGTTCAAGCTGGCTGTTGTAGCCGAAGAAATCCGGAGTGCAAACGGCGCCATAGGCGCGGGCGACGGACTGGTTTTCGTCGTAAAGGTAGGGAAAGGGAAAGGCGAGTTCTTTGGCCCACTGCTGCATCGATTCCGGGGAGTCTTCCGGATAAGCGGTGACGTCATTGCTCATGATCGCGACGCAACCGATGCCGTGGGTGGCGAGTTCGCGGCAGTCGCGGATCAGGCGGTCGATGATGGCCTTGACGTAGGGGCAGTGGTTGCAGATGAACATGACCAGCAAGCCATTGGCGCCACGGCAGCTGGATAGTGTGTGGCGCCGGCCGTCAGTGCCAGGCAGGTCGAAATCGATGGCGGGTTGACCGAAATCGCACACGGGAGGGTTCAAGGCGACCATGTTTCTCCACTCCAAAAGGCATTTCGCCCATAATAGCACCGATGAATTCACCCCGTTTTTACTGCCGAGAAGCCCTCTCTCCGGGGGCGCATGTTGAACTTCCTGAGCCTGTGGCGCGCCATGCGGTGCGGGTATTGCGCCTGCCGCCCGGCGCGCCGATGGTGCTCTTCGACGGACGCGGCGGCGAGTATCCGGCGCATATCGAGCGTATCGAGCGTGATCGGGTATTCGCCGTGCTCGGTGCCTGGTGCGAAACAGAGCGTGAATCGCCGCTGGCGATCACGCTGGTGCAGGCTCTGCAGGCTGGCGACAAGATGGATTTCACCATCCAGAAGGCTGTCGAGCTCGGTGTGCGCGACATCGTACCGGTCGAAAGCCGGCGCAGTGTCATTCGTCTGGCCGGTGATCGGGCGGCCAAGCGGGTGGCCCACTGGCAGGGTGTTGCCGCTTCGGCCTGCGAGCAGTGCGGGCGGAATCAGGTGCCGCTGGTGGCGCCGCTGGAAAAAATTGAAAACTGGCTGGCCAGGCCGGCCAATGGCGTGTTGCGACTGATGCTGGCGCCGGATGCCGAGGAGTCTCTGGCCTCGATTCGGCCGGTCGGTGAGGTACAACTGTTGATCGGGGCCGAAGGGGGGCTTGATCCGCAGGAAGTGATGGCGGCGAAGCAGGCCGGTTTTCAGGCGGTTCGCATGGGGCCGCGTGTTTTGCGCACAGAAACGGCGGGCCTGGCTGCGTTGGCAGCAATGCAGGCGCTGTGGGGCGACTTCAGGGAGGGGTAAAGCATGTTTGAATCAGCAGAGTTGGGCCACAAGGTCGACAAGAAGACCTTCAAGACTGAAGTGCCGAAACTGCGTGCCGAGTTGCTTGACGTGCAGTACGACATGCTGCAAAAGAAGGAATTTCCGGTTGTCATCCTGATCAGCGGCGTTGATGGCAGCGGCAAGGGCGAAACGATCAATCTGCTTTATTCGTGGATGGACCCGCGCCATATTTCCACCCTGGCCTTTTCGGCGCCAAGCGATGAAGAGGTGTCACGTCCCTACATGTGGCGTTACTGGCGTGCCCTGCCGCCCAAGGGCAAGGTCGGCATCTTTGCCGGCTCCTGGTATTCGCAGCCGATTACCGATCGCATCAATGGCGACATGCGCCGTTCCGAACTGGATGAACGTCTCGACGACATCAACCGTTTCGAGGCCATGCTGGTCAATGAAGGGGCGCTGGTCCTGAAGTTCTGGTTCCATTTGTCGAAGGATGGTCAGAAGACGCGCATCAAGGCGCTGGAAAAGGATCCACGTACCGCCTGGCGCGTCACAAAGGAAAGTTATGACCGGCTGAAGACCTACAACCGTTTGCAGCAGGTGGCCGGCCATGTGCTGCGCGTGACCAACACCGCCCATGCGCCGTGGATCATTGTTGAAGGCACCGATGACGAATATCGTTCGCTGACCGTCGGCCGCATCGTGCTTGATGCGATGAAACGCCGCCTGAATCAGGAAGGCCTGCAGCGCGTGCCGGTGGCGCCGCCCATCGTGCATCCGATCGACAAGAAGAATGTGCTCAGCGAACTGGATCTGACCCAGAAACTGACCAAGAAGGATTACGAGTCGGAGCTGGCCAAATATCAGGCCCGGTTGTCGGAGCTGGTGCGTGATCCGCGTTTTGTGGGAAAGCGTTCGCTGGTGCTGGTCTTCGAAGGTTCGGATGCGGCCGGCAAGGGCGGCAGCATCCGGCGAGTCGGGGCATCGATGGACGCCCGGCAGTACCAGATCATCCCGATTGCCGCACCGACCGAAGAAGAGCGGGCGCAGCCCTACCTGTGGCGTTTCTGGCGGCACCTGCCGCGCACCGGGCGGGCGGCGATTTTCGACCGCTCCTGGTATGGCCGCGTGCTGGTCGAGCGGGTCGAAGGTTTCTGCGCCGAGGCCGACTGGTTGCGCGCCTATGCCGAGATCAATGATTTCGAGCACCAGCTGGTCGATTCCGGCGCCATCGTCGTCAAGTTCTGGCTGCAGATCAGTGCCGACGAACAGTTACGTCGCTTCAAGGAGCGCCAGGACACCGAGTTCAAGCGCTTCAAGATCACCGATGAAGACTGGCGCAACCGCGAAAAGTGGGACGATTACGTTACGGCGGTCTGCGACATGGTGGACCGGACCTCGACCGGGCTGGCGCCGTGGACCTTGGTCGAAGCGAACGACAAGAACTTCGCCCGGGTTAAAGTATTGAAAACCCTGTGCGAGCGCCTCGAAACGGCGTTGAAGGACGACGACGGAAAATATACGGAAAAATGAGCGATACCCCTTACGACGAGCATTTCGTCTCCTGGTTTCGGGCGGTCACGCCCTACATCAATGCCTTTCGCGGGCGGACCTTCGTCATCGCCTTCGGCGGCAAGGCGGTGGCCAGCGAGTTCGCCAAGACGCTGGCCTACGACGTGAACCTGCTGGTCAGCCTCGGCATCCGGCTGGTGCTGGTGCATGGGGCGCGACCGCAGATCGAGGAAGAGCTGCGCGAGAAGAATCTCGAATCGGTCTATCACCGCGGCTATCGGGTGACTGATGCGGCGGCGCTCGATTGCGTGCTCGACGCCGTGGGCAGCGTCTATCTCGAGATTGAGGCCATGCTGTCGCAGGGCTTGCCCAACACGCCGATGGCCAACAGCCGCATCCGGGTGATCGGCGGTAATTTCATCACCGGCCAGCCGATCGGCGTGCTTGACGGCATCGACATGCATTACGCCGGCAAGGTGCGCAAGGTGGACGCCGAAGGCATCAATGCCCAGCTTGGCCTGGGCAATATCGTGCTGCTGAACTGCGAAGGCCCGTCGCCGACTGGCGAAATCTTCAACCTGCAGATGGAAGAAGCAGCCGAGGCCGTGGCAACGGCAATCAAGGCCGACAAGCTGGTTTACCTGACCGACAGCACCGGCGTTACCGACAAGAACGGCGAGATGCTGGATGCGATGACGGCCGACGAAGCATCGCAACTGCTGCGCGATGCCGACTGGCTGACGACCGACATCAAGCGTTACCTGCCCTGCGCCGTGCGGGCCAGCCGGACCGGCGTCGGCCGCGTGCATCTGATCGGTTTCGAGCAGGATGGTGCGCTGTTGCGCGAGCTATTCACCCATGACGGCGTCGGGACGGTGGTTACCCGCGAATCGCTGGAAAACATCCGCGAAGCCAAGCCGGACGACATCGCCGCGCTGATCGCCCTGATCGAGCCGATGGAGCAGGAAGGCGTCCTGGTGCACCGGCCGCGCGAACTGCTCGAACGCGAAATCGACCGCTTCTCCATCATGCTGCACGATGGCATCATCGTCGGCTGCGCGGCGCTCTACATGCATTCCGAGGACGAGGCCGAACTGGCTTGTCTGGCTGTCAGCACGGAGCACCGCGAGTGGGGTTACGGCGAACAACTGATGATCCGCATCGAGCAGCGGGCCCGCAAGGCCGGCATCAAACGGTTGTTCGTGCTGACCACGCGCACCGAGCACTGGTTTGTCGAGCGCGGCTTCAAGCTCGGCTCAGTGGATGACCTGCCGGCCAACAAGCGGGACATGTACAACTATCAACGGCGCTCCAAGGTGCTGTTCAAAACCTTATAATTTCCCCAAACCTAATTTCACGGAGTTTTAAATGGCACGTACCGTCAATTGCATCAAGCTCGGCCGCGAGGCTGAAGGCCTCGACCACCCGCCCTATCCGGGCCCGCTGGGTCAGCGCATCTTTGAACAAGTTTCCAAGGAAGCCTGGCAGCAGTGGATCAAGATGCAGACCATGCTCATCAACGAAAATCGTCTGAATCTGGTCGATGCCAAGCATCGCAAATACCTGGCTGAACAGGTCGAGAAGCATTTCTTCGGCGAAGGTGCAGATCAGATCCAGGGCTACGTTCCGCCGGCCGCCTGATCTTTTTCGGCCCATGAAAAACCCCGCTGCGGCGGGGTTTTGTTATTTCAGGCGTCGAATTTGGCAAGCCAGCCAATAACGCTTTGCTTGATTTCCTGAGCCTCTCCCGATCCATCGCAAACGACGGTGTGCCGGCCTTGGTCAGGCCTGGCCAATATGCCAGTCATCCCTCTGTAACATCGGCCGGCTAGTGTGCCGGCCAAAGGTTCGTGACGGCGGGATTAAATTGCAACTACTGATGCGCAGGGCTGGCGGGGCATTGTCGCTACTATTGGTGGTGCTGCAGCTCGGCGCCTGTTCGCCACGCCAGATGATCGTTGGTAGCCTGGCCGACGAGTTGGCCACTCAGGGGCAAGGCAGCGAGACTGATCTCGAATTGCTGCGCGATGCCGCGCCCTTCCATCTGAAACTCTCGGAATCCATCCTGCGGCAGGATCCGGGGCATCTGGCGCTGACGGAGTCGGTGGCTGCCGGTTTTACCCAGTACGCCTACGCCTTTGTTGCCTTCGAGGCAGAGCAGATCGAGGCGAAGGATGCCAAAGCGGCCGAGCGCCTGCGCCAGCGCGCCGCCAGACTTTACGAACGGGCCCATCGCCATGCCATGCGCGGGCTGGAAATGGCCACCCCGGGCTTTGCCAAGGCCTTGGCCGGTGCGCAGGCAAAGGACTGGCCAGCAATCCGGCCGGAGCAGGTGGGGCTTGCCTACTGGGCTGCCGCTTCCTGGGGCGGCTGGATTTCGCTCTCCAAGGATGCTCCCGATGTCGTCGCCGATCTGCCGCTCGCCGTGCGTCTGGCGCAGCGCGCCTGGGCGGTCGATCCGGATTGGGGGCAAGGGACGCTGACCGGCCTGCTCGGCACTTTCGAGGCGGCGCGACCGGGCGGCAGTCAGAAGGAGGCGCTGGCCTATTTCGATCAGTCCATTGCGCAATCAGGCGGCAAGAGCGCCGGGGCGCTGCTCGCCAAGGCCGAGGCTTACGCCCAACCGGCCGGCGATCGCGAACAGTTTGAAAGCCTGCTCAGGCAGGCGCTGGCCATCAGGGATGAGGCCGGCAGCCCGCAGGCCCTGCAAAACGAAGTGATGCGCCGGCGGGCGCGCTGGCTGCTGGACAAGAGCGACGACCTGTTCTGAGGCGTCAATAAAAAAACCGGAGAAAACGATGAAGATACTGGGCAAACTGGCCATGCTGCTCCTTGGCGGAGTGCTGGCAATGAACGTGCTGGCGGCCGACAAGCAACTGCGCATCGGCACGCTGGCACCAAAAAACTCGCTCTACCACCGTCAATTGATGGAACTGGGCGAAGCCTGGCGCACCGCGCAGGGCGGCAGCGCCAAGTATCTCGTTTATCCGGATGGCAGCCAGGGCGGCGAAACCGACATGGTTCGCCGCATGCGCATCGGCCAGTTGCAGGGCGGCCTGCTCTCGGTGGTTGGCTTGCGCGAGATCGAGCCGTCGATCGCCGCGCTGCAGAACATGCCTTTGATGTTCAAGAACTGGGAAGAGGTCGACTACGTTCGCGAAAAGATGCGGCCGGGCATGGAAAAGAAGTTCCTCGACAAGGGCTTCGTCGTGCTCGCCTGGGGTGATGCCGGCTGGGTACGCTTCTTCTCGAAGGAAGCCGCCGTGCGTCCGGACGACTTCAAGAAAATGAAGTTCTTCGCCTGGGGCAGCGAGATCGAGCAGCAGGAGATCATGAAGAGCCTCGGCTACACGCCGGTGCCGCTGGAAACTGGCGACATCCTGCCGGCCATCCAGACCGGCATGATCAACGCCGTGCCATCGACGCCGTATTTTGCGCTGGCGACGCAGATCTACACCACCGCCAGCAACATGCTCGATCTCAACTGGGCACCTATCGTCGGTGCGCTGGTCATCACCAAGAAGGCCTGGGATGAACTGACGCCGGAAGGCCAGGTTGCCGTGCGCGAAGCTGGTGCCAAGGCCGGCGTGCAACTGCGCGCCAAGGCCCGACAGGAAGTTGATGAAGCGGTCGAGGCGATGAAGAAGCGCGGCCTGACGGTCAACAAGCCGAACGCCGAGCAGGCGAAGGAATGGAATGATCTGGCCGACAAGCTCTACCCGCGCATTCGCGGCAAGATGGTGCCGGCCGACACCTTTGACGAGGTGGTCGGCCACCTGAAGGCCTATCGCGCCGGCAAAAAGTAGGCGATGGCTGCGCTGCGCCGGCTGGGCGCCTCACTTGGGCAGTTCGATGCGCTGATCGCCGGCGGGGCGCTGGCCCTGATGCTGCTGATTCCGCTGCTCGAAATCGGGCTGCGTCCGTTGTTCGGCCGGGGCATCGAGAATGCCCCGGTACTGGTCCAGCATCTCGGGCTGGTGCTGGCAATGTTTGGCGCGCTGGTCGCCGAGCGCGGCCAGCATCTGAGTTCGCTCGGCGCCGGTTTTGCCGCCGCTGGCAACCCGCTGGTCCGCACCACAGCCCAAGTCTTCGCCCAAGCCAGTGCCGCCGTGCTGTGCGGCATGTTGACCCAGACCAGCTGGACCTTCGTGGCCAGCGAGATGGAAGCACCCCGCGACATCGCCTACGGCATCGCCGGCTGGATGGTCGAGATCGCCATGCCCATCGGCTTTGCGGTGCTTGGCTGCAAGCTCGCCGGGCGCATCACGGAGCATCTGCCTGGCCGGATTGTCCTCGGCCTGCTGTTGCCGCTAGGCGGCTTCCTGTTCGCCAGCTATTTCGACGGCAGCACGCTGCCGTTCTGGCCTTTTGCCATCTGGTTGATCGCTGTGCTGCTCTGCGGTGCGCCGATCTTCGCCGTGCTTGGCGGTCTGGCGCTGGCCCTGTTCTGGAGTGAAGGGCAGCCGCTGGCCTCGGTGCCGCTCAGTCATTACCAGATCACCGTCAATCCCTCGTTACCCGCCCTGCCGCTATTCACGCTGGCCGGCTTGCTCTTTGCCCGCACCGGTGCGGCGGCGCGGCTGGGTACTTTATTCACCGCCCTGTTTGGCAATGGGGTCAGCGGCACGGCCATTGCGGCCGCGGTGCTCTGTTCCTTCTTCACCGCCTTCACGGGCGGTAGCGGCGTGACCATCCTGGCCCTCGGCGGTCTGTTGCTGCCGCTGCTGACCAAGGCCGGCTTTCCGGAGCAGCGCGGCATCAGCCTGGTGACCAGTGCCAGCGCCCTGGGCGTGCTGCTGGCGCCGTCGGTGCCGTTGATCATGTACGCCATCATCGCCCGCGTGCCGATCAATACCATGTTCCTGGCTGGCGTGCTGCCGGCGGTGGTGATGGTTGGCTTTTTGCTGCTGGTCGGTGGCTATCTGCGCCGTGGGGCAACTGCTGCGGCCATTGCTTCGGAGCCGCACAACTTCAGCGCTGTTCGCCCGGCCCTGTGGGCGGCCAAGTGGGAGCTGCTAGCACCGGTGGTCGCCATCGGTTCGCTGGTCAGCGGCATCGCCACCCCGACTGAAAGTGCCGCGCTGACGGCGGCCTACGCCTTGTTGACGCAGGCGCTGGCGCATCGCGAGCTGGACTGGCCGCACATTCGCCGAGCCCTGGCCGATTGCGCCGAAGTGATCGGCGGCATCATGGTCATCCTCGGCATGGCGCTGGGCCTGACCAACTATCTCGTCGATGCCGGCATTCCCGATGCAGCCATCGACTGGGTGCAGTCGGTGTTGCCCAACAAGTTCGCCTTCCTGATCGCCCTCAACCTCTTCCTGCTGCTGGCCGGTGCCCTGATGGAAATCTACGCTGCCATCGTCGTGCTGGTGCCGCTGCTGCTGCCGGTGGCGATCAGCTACGGCATCGATCCGGTGCACTTCGGCGTGATCTTCCTGGCCAATATCGAAATGGGCTTCCTCTGCCCGCCGGCCGGGATGAACATCTATTTCGCCTCAGCGATGTTCGGCAAGTCGATCCGCTATGTGGCTGTCTCGGTGTTACCCGCCGTGCTGGCCATGCTGCTCGGCGCCCTGACGATTTCGGCGCTGCCTTTTCTGGCCACCTGGCTGCCAGGATTGTTCGGGTTGGGGGCTGGTTAGCGGTTCTCGACCGGTGCCGCCAGCGGCGGCGGGGTGTGGGCGCCGAGGCGCGCGTTGTCGAGGCGGCGCGTTTCTTCTTCGGGGATGATTTCCAGCACATTGACTACCTTGCGCACGCCGTCGGTGGTCCGGGCGATGGCGACGGCGACTTTTGCCTCGCGTTCATTGACCAGGCCCATCAGGAACAGCGTGCCATTTTCGGTCAGTGGCTTGATGTGATTGGCCGACAACTGGTTCGAGTCGATCAGGCGGGCCTTGAACTTGGAAGAAACGAAGGCGTCGTTGCTGCGCGATGAAAAGGACGCTTGTGGGGCGACGACCAGTTCGTTATGAACCTGGCGAATGCCCTCGATTTTTTCAGCCATTGCGCCAATGGCTTGCCGGGCCTCGTCGCTCGGCACTTCGCCGGTCACCAGCAGGTTCCGGTTGAAGGCCGTGAAATTGACGTGGGAGCGATCCCGGTACTCGGCCGGAAGGCGGTTGCTGCCTTTCCACTCCGAGGTTTCGTCATCGGCCTGGGTGCCGGTCGAACGGCGGTCATGGACGCTGATCATGGTGGCGGCGGTGCCGGTGACGAGCAGGGCTGGCACGCAGGCATTGAGGGCCGGCAACATCCCTAGAATCAGCAGCGCGGCTCGAAATGAGTGAGGTGTTTGCATGTTCGGCCTTTGTCGCAGGGTCGGTTATTCGTTGCCGCCAGATCTCCGACGGGGCTGCATGCAGTGTTCAGGCGACTCGGTTCAATAGCCAGGCGATCAGCATGCCGCAGGGTAGGGCGACCATGGCGACGATGGCGCTGGTTTTCTTGATGCCCCGGGCTTGTTCTTCGATGAATTGCTCCATGCCGTCGAACAGTTCAGGGAATGTGGCGATGTCGTTGCGATCCGGTTTTTGCATATGAAACTCCGTGGGCTGTTCCTGTGAGGCTCAGACGTCACTATCGCCAGTCATTGTTGCAGGGGCGTTAAAGTTTTTCGCAGGCACTCATCCTGCGCCAGGCAGCAGAAATTGAAGGGGCGGTTTTCAAAAGCGGCGCAGCAACAGGTGTCGGCCATCGAGACTGCTGTTGCGGATTTCGACGAAGCCGAAATCGCGAAAGCGTCGTGTCTTGGTGGCTGAGACCAGCACCCGGCCGGACTTGAAGGTTTTCTCGAGCCACTCGAGGCGAGCCTTGATCAGCGCCCGGCCAATGCCCTTGCCGCGTCGCTCGGGAGCCACGGCGGACAGGTAGAGGATGTGCGTCTTCGAGGCCCAGTCGGCGGCCTTGACGCCGCCAACGGCGAGGACTTCGCCGGCCTCCATGGCGATGAAGAACTGTCGGTAGAAAACCGGGTCGGTGGTGGTCAGTTCCTGGGTGACCCGCTTGGCGCCATAGCGCTCAGGGTCGCCAAAGGCGTTGACGATCAGCGTGACGCTCGCGTCGACCAGAAGGGGACTGCTGGTGTCCAGCGTATCGATGCGGATTTTTGCCATCGTGGCTCAAGTGACCAGCGCAAGGGCTCGGCGCAGCCGATCAGCACCCTCGGCCGCACGCTGTGCTTCCTGACGGTTGATTTCGGTTTGTTGCCGACCGAAAGAGTCGCGTTCGCCCCGACTGCGGAATGCTGCTTCGATGCTGCGCACGCAGCGCCAGCGATAGCCTTGCCGGGTAGGGAACAGGCGCATCTGGTCCTTCGGGTGATGCACACGGCAGCAGTAGCAGAACAGTGTTTCCGTCATGACAACCTCGCAGAATAATTCGGCTCTGTTGGCAGGATGCGGCTGCTTTGTTACCGCAGCGTGACTGAAGAAAATATTGGTGATCTTGGCAACCTAAACCTCGAAACGATGCGGGAATTGAGATGTGGGTGGCGCTTTTCACCGTCATGGTGCTGCAATCTTTGCCTCCTAAACTGACCATCCCGTTCCCTGGATGTTTGCCAATGATTGTCATGATTGACGAGGAAGTCGTGGAGTTGCAGCGAATCATGGCCGAGGGGCTTCTGTTCCCGGTTTTTCAGCCGATTGTCGATTTTCGGGTACGGGCCATTCTCGGGTACGAGTCGTTGATGCGCGGTCCTGTGGACAGTGCCTTGCACTGGCCGGATCAGCTCTTTGGCGCCGCTGCCCGTCATGGGTTGTCACAGGATCTGGAGCATGCCTGCCGGGACGCCAGTTTGCGGGCCTTTGCGGCTCAAAGGCTGGCCGGACGTCTATTCCTCAACGTCACCCCGGGCTGCCTGCTCGATCCGCGTTTGATGAACGGCCACACGCGTGCCTTGCTCAATGAGCTAGGAATTGCCCCGAACCGTATTGTTCTCGAATTGACCGAAAATCAGCAGATCACCGACATGCCGGGCATCCTCGAGGCCTTGCACCATTATCGCGGGCGAGGCTTCCAGATTGCCATCGATGACCTTGGCGAGGGCTTCGCCAACCTGCGCATGTGGTCCGATCTGCGGCCGGAATTTGTCAAGATCGACAAGCATTTCGTCGACGGCATTGCTGACGACAGGATCAAGTTCCACTTCGTTCGTGCGATGCAGGATCTGGCAGAGATCTGCAATGCCTCACTGGTCGCCGAAGGCATCGAGCGTTCCGAGGATTTCATCTGCATCCGCGACATGGGGATCGCCTGCGGCCAAGGTTATTTCATCGCCCGGCCGGAGAGCCATCCCTTGCGCCAGTTATCCGGTCCGGTGATGTCGGCGCTTGACCAGCAGTCGCTCTCCTTGTCACCGATGACCGGCGGCCCCGGCAAGTTGCCGACGGCACGAACCCTGCTCAAACCGATTGAGGCGGTGCCGATGAATGCGAGCAATGCGACGGTCATAGCCCGCTTCGAGGCTGATCCTGACCTTGATGTCCTGCCTGTCGTGCAAGGGACGCAACCGGTCGGAATGATCAACCGGCACAGCATGATCGACCGCTTCGCCCGGCCTTTTCGCAAGGAGTTGTTCGGGCGCAAGAGCTGCGAGCTGTTCATGGATCAGGCGCCGCTTATCGTCGATCAGCATGCCACCATCCAGGAGCTGGCGATGATGCTGTCGATGGCCCCCAAGCATTATCTGTTCGATGGATTCATCGTCACCGGCGAAGGAAAATACCTTGGTGTCGGGAGTAGTCACGACCTGATGGCAACCATTACCGAGATGCAACTCAGCGCCGCCCGCTACGCCAATCCGCTGACCCAGCTGCCCGGCAATGTGCCGATCAATGAACATGTCGACCGCATGCTGTCGGCGGCCAACCCGTTTGTGGCGGCCTATATCGACATAGACGACTTCAAGCCATTCAACGACACCTTCGGCTATCGACGCGGCGACGACGTGATCCAGACCCTTGCCCGTCTGTTGTGTGAGGCCGCCGACGAGCGGATGGATTTTGTCGGCCATATCGGTGGTGACGACTTTTTCGTGATATTCCGTAGTGCCGACTGGGAAATGCGCTGTTGGCAAGTGATCAGCAGCTTTGCCGAGGCGATGGGCAACATGCTGGGCATCGACGAGCGGCTGCGGGGTGGTTACATGGCGGAAAATCGGCGAGGTGAGCTAAGTTTTCAGCCCTTGCCGACACTCTCCATCGGCGCCGTCCGGATTGCTGCGGGTGAGTGCGAATCACACCGCGAAGTAGCGGCCGCCGCATCGATCGCCAAGAAGCAGGCCAAGAAAAAAGCCAAGCAGGCGGCTAACGAACCATTGGGCGGTAGTCTGTTCATCGAACGTCGCCGATTGGGGGCGGGTGATGCTGTCGCGTCAGTGGGGCGGACTTTGAACTGAATTGGCTTGCCTGTTGCCCTGATTTCCGAGAACGACTGGGTGGTGCGAATTTCTGCTTCTGGGCCGGCCAGTTCGATCGGTCAGCGATTCATTGACAGCCATTTCAGCAAGGTCTCGTACAGCCTGTCGGGATCGACCGGCTTGCCGATATGGTCGTTCATGCCGGCCTCAAGACAGAACTGACGATCTGCATCGAAGGCATTGGCTGTCATGGCGACAATAGGCGTCTTTTCGTAGCCCGGAAGCTGACGCACCGCTTGCGTTGCTTCAATGCCGTTAAGGTTCGGCATCTGCATGTCCATCAGGATCAGGTCATAGCGATTTTGTCTGGCCATTGCCAGCGCCTGCACGCCGTCTTCAGCCAGATCGACATCAAGTCCGGCGACCTCCAGCAAGCAACGGGAGACTTCCTGATTCACCGGCTCATCTTCAGCGACCAGAATGCGGGCTCCGGAAAATTTGGTGCGTAGTTGTGCTTCGGCTTGTTCCGTTGCAGGCGCTGGATCTGTCGACTGGACATCACCCGACTTGCCGAGTCGGGCGGTGAACCAGAAAGTGCTTCCTTTGCCCACTTCGCTCACAACACCTACGTCGCCACCCATCAAGCGCGCCAGGCTCTTGGTAATGGCAAGCCCCAGGCCACTGCCTCCGTACTTGCGGGTCATTGACCCATCAGCCTGCTCGAAGGCCATGAAGAGGCGCTTTTGATCTTCAGCCGAAATGCCGATGCCGCTGTCCTCTACTTCAAAACGCAACATCACGCCGTCCGGTGTGTTTTGAAGCAAGCGCACACGTATGCTGACCCGGCCCTGCTCCGTGAACTTGATTGCGTTACCGGCAAAGTTGAGCAAGATCTGGCTGAGTCGTACAGGGTCGCCCTGTAATGAAAGACCGGCAAGGTCATTTGGCAGGTCAACGGCCAGCTCAATTCCCTTGTCGATTGCACTCTGTTCGATGATGGCCAATACGCTTTCGATTACGGTCCCGAGTCCAAAACGTTTGCTTTCCAGTGTCAGCCGCTCGGCTTCAATCCTCGAAAGATCCAGGACGTCGTTGATCAGGACGAGCAGGTGCTGTGCGGCACGATCCACCTTGACCAGTTGATCCCGCTGCTTGGGATCGGTGGCCTTGTTGAGTGCCAGGCAGGTCATTCCAATGATGGCGTTCATCGGTGTCCGCAACTCGTGACTCATGTTGGCGAGGAAGGTGTTCTTGGCCCGATTCGCTGCTTCGGCCATGTCCTTGGCCAGGGAGAGGTCCGCAGTGCGGGCAAAGACCTGCTCCTCCAGATGCTCGCGATGGCGCTTCAATTCTGCCTCGGTTCGCAGGCGATCGGTCACGTCACGATCAACACCCTGAAATCCGACGACTATGCCATTGTCATCGAAGATCGGCGAGGCATTCGATTCGAGCCCAATATAGCTGCCCCCTTTGGTGCGCCATCGAATCAGAAGATCACACCAGCCACACTTATTCTTCGTCGCTGCTGAAATTGTGTCGAGCTGCCTGGCCATGTCGTCGGGGTGAACGAGACTTAGGGGATCCGTCTGGAAAAACTCATCCCGACTCAAGCCAAGCATTCTCAGGCCGCGATCATTCGTATAGGTAAGCTTTACCTTTCCGGTTGTGCTGATTGCCCATATCCAGTCCGCGGAGTTCTCAGCCAGGCTGCGATAACGCATCTCGCTTTCATGCAGCAGGCGGTCTGCCTGGCGATGCTGCAGCATATTGAAGATACGGTCGGCCAGGTAGCTGCCAAACAGGCGAATGAACTTGTTGTCCAGGTCGTTGAACGGCTCATTCCTTGCCGCAACGCTGAGTAGTGCAATACACCGCTCAGCGCGAATAAAGGGGAGTACCAGTATCTCGGTAATGCCTCGCCCTGCGAGATGTTCGGGTGGGTTTCCGGCGTCGGAAGGGAGTCTCGCATTGAGTATGGTTGGGCGCTGCAACGCCCAGTGGTACTCGTCCCAAGCCGACAAGGCGGGCGCCTCGGCCAGTATTGCTTCGCCACGCGCGCCATCGACAAGAAGATAACCGGCAGCATCCACGACAACCAGTCGCCAGGCTGCAACATTGGCAAAGTATTTCCAGCGTGTTGCGACGCGTCGTGCGAGCTGGGCCAAGTCATCGACAGCCTGGATGTCCTCCAGTAGCTGAACCAGCGCCTCATACCTGACCAGTTGATGAGTTGCAGGGAAGTTCCAGTGTTGTGAAATGGTCATGAAGCGCGGTCTTGGCGACCTCAATCAGAGTATGGCGCGATACTCAGGGTCAAGGTCCAGTTTCAGTGTGCTGGTGTAGACATTGAACATGGTAGCGAGATCGATCACGGCAATGATTTCGCAAATTTCTTCCTTGCTGAAGCCGTCATCCATCAAGATTTCGAAATCTTCATCGGTGACACCATTGGCGTCGGTGACAACTTTCGACGCGAAATCAACCACCGTTCGATAGTAGGCAGGCAGATTGGTGGCTGCGTCGGATCCGAAGAAACCCTTGAGATCATCGAAGGCCAGCGTCTTGTCCAGACCCAGTACGGCCTGGGCGTGGCAGGCTGTGCAATAGCGTGCCCCGTTCTTGGCGGACACCACGAAAACGATCATTTCCTTGAGGGGTAGTGGCAGTGAGCCGCCGAACAAGGTGCCCTTGGCGCGCTCCCAATAGGAACGAGCCAGCGCGGCACTGTGTCCGAGGCTGCGCAGCCAGAGGGGTACTGAGGTCGCGCCGGTGGTCCGCATGAAGTCATCGTAAACGGCACGCGTTTCGGCAGAAGCATCGGTGTATTCAGTCAATATGTAACGTTGCATCTTTATCCTTCCCTTTGCCATTGCAGATCGTTGCCAAGCCCTCGGACTCTTAAATATTACACCCCTCTCCAACGATCCCGCACTTCAGGATGCTCAGGGCACAAGGCAATCGCTCACACGTCCCATGGCGGTGGAAAGATTTATTCTCTTGAATGCGTTTCGAGGGACGAATCGGGAGACGAAGGTCTTCAAACAGCAAGACTTTGACGGTGGCGGATGCTGCACTCGGGGCGCTGGATTTGGTGCAGGGGGACAAATCAGACACTGCATCGCCTTGGCACACCCAACCATCGTATTGGCGAAAAATAAGGCCGCGAACCCAGTGGAAGTTCGATTGGGTTGCACGGTCTCGTTACCGATTGCTGTATTTCAAAACCCGGTAGCGGCAAAAAACTTTGCGCTCAGGCGGGGTGAGTCTACGGACTTGCCAGTCGAGGGGCTACAGCCCAACCACCCGACTGGCCGGGAATTTGGCTGCGAAGCGGCTGCCTGTTCCTGCGGTGCTCTTGATGTCGAGTTGGGCCTGGTGGCGGTTCAGCGAGTGCTTGACGATGGCCAGACCCAGGCCGGTGCCGCCGGCATCGCGGGAACGACCGCGGTCGACCCGGTAGAAGCGTTCGGTCAGGCGGGGGATGTGCTTGGCGTCGATGCCGATGCCCGTATCCTGCACGGCGAATTCAGCGCCTTGCGGGGTGGCGTGCCAGATGATGCGAATGGTGCCGCCGGTCGGCGTATAGCGCACCGCATTGGCGACAAGATTGCCGAAGGCACTGATCAGTTCGGGTTCGGAACCGCGCAGGTCACCCTGGCCGTCGCTTTCGACGACGATGGTGTGGCGACCGGCCGATAGCGCTTCGGCATCCCGGCGCAGCTTGTCGATCACGTTGACCATGTCGACCGGGTCGTTGTCCGGCGGCGGGGCGGACTCGATCGAGGAAAGTGTCAGCAGGTCCTGGACGATGGATTGCATACGCTTTGACTGCTCGGTCATCATCTCGATGTAGCGGTTTCTTTCCTCGCGCTCGACGTCGAATTCCTGGAGTGTTTCAAGGAAGCCGGCGAGCACGGTAAGCGGTGTGCGCAGTTCGTGCGAAACGTTGGCGACGAAGTCGCGGCGCATGCGGTCGAGGCGGTCGGTCTGGGTGACATCCTTGATCTGCATAAGCCGCCGGTTGCCGGCGTAGGGGATGACGTGCACCGAGAAAACGCGGTCTTCGCGGCGGTCGGTGCGCATGGTCAGCGGGCGGGAGAAATCGCCCTCGTTAAGGTAAGCGACGAACTCCGGCTGGCGGACGATGTTGGCGACCGGTTGCCCGCGGTCGGTGCGAATGACCAGCCCAAGCTGCATCTCGGCGGTGGTGTTGCAGAAGATGATCTGGTTGTGCTCATCGAGCAGGACGACACCATCGGTCAGGGCCTGGCCGGCGGCGATCAGCATGGCGATTTCGTGATCGCGTTGGGCGATCTGTTCGCGCAGATCTTTTTCGTGGCGATAGAGGCGGCCAAAAATTCCGTCCCAGGCGCCTTCGCCTTCCAGGCTGGCATCGACGACCGGGTTGTGCGACCAGCGGTCGAGGCGGGCGAAGTTGCGGAAGTGAAAGGCCATCTGCAGGGCCAGACCCAAGCAGAAAGCCGTCCAGCCTGCCCAGTGGGCAACAAAATAGCCGACGGGCAGCGCAATGACTGTCGATAGCAGCGCCAGCAGCAGCGCCCGAATCAGTTGCGATGACACGTCGCTCAGGCTCCCCGGAAGCGGTAGCCTGTGCCGCGCACGGTTTCGACCCGTTCATGGTTGCCCGAGGCTTCAAGGGCGGCACGCAGGCGGCGAATGTGCACATCGACCGTGCGTTCCTCGATGAAGACATGGTCGCCCCACACTTCGTCGAGCAACTGGGCGCGGGTATAGACGCGCTCGGCATGGGTCATGAAGAAGAAGAGCAGGCGGAACTCGGTCGGCCCCAGTTCGATCGGCTGACCGCTGGCCAGCACGCGATGGGTCGCCGGGTTGAGTGCCAGCGTGCCGATTTCGACCGCTTCGCCAGCCAGATGCGGCGCCCGACGGCGCAATACGGCGCGGACGCGGGCGACCATTTCCTTGGGCGAGAAAGGCTTGGTGATGTAATCGTCAGCGCCAGCTTCGAGGCCCTGGACCTTGTCTTCTTCATGGACGCGGGCGGTCAGCATGATGATCGGCAATTCGCGGGTCCGCTCATCGGCCCGGATCTTCTTGGCCAAGGCAACGCCGGATTGACCAGGCAGCATCCAGTCGAGAATCACCAGGTCGGGCAGCGCAGCGCGGATGGCCGATTCGGCCTCCTCGGCGCTACCGGCACGAACGACGAGAAAGCCGGCATGCTTGAGGTTGATCGTGACGAGTTCCTGGATCGCCGGCTCGTCTTCGACCACCAGAATGGTCGGTGTCACTGCGCCTTCTCCTTGGTGTGCCGGATGTCGCGGCCTTCGACGACATAGACGACCTGCTCGGAGATGTTCTTGGCGTGGTCGCCAATGCGCTCGATGGCGCGGGCGATCCAGATGATGTCGATGGAGGTGGTGATGGTCCGTGGGTCTTCCATCATGTGCGTGATCAACTGGCGGATGATCGACTTGAACTCGGCATCGACGTCGCTATCGGCGCGGATTACATCGGCGGCTTGTGGCGTGTCGAGGCGTGCAAAGGCGTCGAGTGCCTGACGGACCATGGTCAGCGCCGCTTCGGCCAGATGGCGGACGCCAACACCGTATTGGCCTGGCAGATGGCCGTTTTCATAGATGCGGCGAACACCCTTGGCAATCTTCTTGGCTTCGTCACCAGCGCGCTCCAGATCGGTCACGATCTTGCTGATGCCGAGGATCAGTCGCAGGTCGGAGGCGGTCGGCTGACGCTTGGCGATGATGTGGGCGCAGTCGTCGTCGATGGCCTTTTCAAGTTCATTCACCTTGCGGTCGGTCTCGACGATGGTCTTGACGCTGGCCACTTCGCCGGTGGAGTAGGCTTCGATGGCTGCGGAAACCTGGGTTTCGACCAGGCCGCCCATTTGCAGTACATGGGTGCGCAAACGGCTGAGTTCTTCGTCGAACTGGCTGGAAAGGTGTTGGCTTTCGTTCATGTCGATCCCCTTCTTAGCCCATGCGGCCGGTAATGTAGTCTTCAGTGCGCTTGTCCTGTGGCTTGATGAAGATCTCGTCGGTCTTGCCGAACTCGATCAGCTCGCCCAGATACATGTAGGCCGTGTAGTCCGAAACGCGGGCAGCCTGTTGCATGTTGTGGGTAACAATCAGGATGGTGACGCGCTTCTTGAGTTCGTGCACCAGCTCTTCGATGGCGCCGGTGGCGATCGGGTCAAGCGCCGAGGTCGGCTCGTCGAAGAGCAGGAGTTCCGGGTCGGTGGCCAGGGCGCGGGCAATGCACAGACGCTGCTGCTGACCGCCGGAAAGGTTCGGGGCCATGTCCTGCAGGCGGTCCTTTACTTCGTCCCAGATCGCGGCGCCCTTGAGGGCGTGCTCGACCTTGTCGTCGAGGGCGCGCTTGTTGTTCTCGCCACGAACGCGCAGGCCGTAGGCGACGTTTTCGTAGATGGTCTTCGGGAAGGGGTTCGGTTTCTGGAACACCATGCCGACGCGCATGCGAACTTCGATCGGATCGACTTCCGGCGACAGCAGGTTGGTGTTGTCCGGGAAGAAACGGATCTCGCCTTCGTAGCGATTGCCCGGGTAGAGATCGTGCATGCGGTTGAAGCTGCGCAGGTAGGTCGATTTGCCGCAACCGGAAGGGCCGATCAGGGCGGTGACCTTCTTGTCGTAGATCGGCATGTTGATGCCCTTGAGCGCCTTGGCTTCACCATAATAAAAATTGAGGTTGCGGGCTTCGGCCTTGAGGGTAGGGTTGTCGTGAATCTGCATTTGCGACTCCATTTCGAGTTTCGTTGTGGGCAATTAATTCGCGTTGACCGCGGCAATTACCACTTGATGTTCTTGCGCATTTTGTAGCGTAGATAAATCGCTATGGCATTCATGCTGAGCACCATGGCCATCAGGACGAAGCCGGCGGCGGCGGCATTCACTTCGAAGGCCGGGTCCGGGCGCGAAGTCCAGTTGAAGATCTGGATCGGCATCACGGTGAAGGGCGACATCACCCAGTCGAACAGGCCGGCCGTTACACCTGGGCTGACTTCGGTGAAGGGCACCGGTGGCAGGAAGGCGATGAAGGTCAGGGCGCCGATGGTGATGATCGGTGCTGTTTCACCGATGGCGCGTGCCAGGCCGATGATCACGCCAGTCAGGATGCCGGGCATGGCGTAGGGGATGATGTGGTAGCGGCAGGTCTGCCAGCGCGTCGCACCGACCGCCATCGAGCCTTCGCGGATCATCGCCGGAATGGCGCGGATCGCTTCGCGAGTGGAAACGATGATGATCGGCAGGATGAGCAGCGCCAGCGTCAGACCGGCCGACAGGATGCTCTGGCCGAAGCCGAACTGGTAGACGAAGATGCCGAGGGCGAGCAGGCCATAAACGATTGATGGCACCGCTGCCAGATTGGTGATGTTGATCTCGATAATCTCGGTGATCCAGTTGCGCTTGGCATATTCCTCGAGATAGACGCCAGCTGCGACGCCGATCGGCACGGCAGCCAGGGCGGTGACCAGCATGACCAGTAGTGAGCCGACCCAGGCGGACAGGATGCCGGCCTGCGTGGCGCGCCGCGAGGCGAAGTTGAGGAAGAAATCAACGGTGAAACGCTCCGAGCCTTTGGCCACCATGTCGGAAACCAGCAGCACGATTACGAGCAGCGCGACAGCCAGACAGAAGATGCCGAGCACCTTGAAAATGGTGTCCTTGAGCTTGCCCTTGGCGATCAGGGCGCGGATTTGTTCCGTTGTGAGAATGCTCGATGACATCAGTAGTTCTCCCGATATCGGCGGCGCAGCCACTGGCCGAGGATATTGAACATCAGGGTGATCAGAATCAGCGTCAGGCCGGCGGCGAAGATGGTCTGGTAGCCGATCGAGCCGTGCGGCAGATCGCCGAGGGCGACCTGGACGATGAAGGAGGTGATGGTTGCGGCCGGTTCCATCGGATTCCAGGTCAGGTTCGGCTGCATGCCGGCGGCAACGGCGAGAATCATCGTTTCACCGACCGCGCGCGAAATGGCCAGGATGTAGGAGGCAGCTAGACCGGAGAAAGCGGCCGGGACGACGACGTGCAGAGCGGTATACAAACGGGTCGAACCCAGCGCATAGGAGCCTTCGCGCAGGCTCATCGGCACGGCGCGCATGGCATCCTCGGACAACGAGGCGATGTACGGCACGATCATGATGCCCATGACCAGGCCGGCAGAAAGCAGCGAGAACCCGGGCAGCGACGGAATCAGCTTCTGCAGCAGCGGGGTAACCATGAGCAGTGCGAAGTAGCCGAAAACGATGGTCGGGATACCGCCTAGCAACTCAAGAATCGGCTTCGCGACTTCACGCACTTTGCCGTGGGCGAATTCGGACAGGTAGATGGCGATGATCGTCCCCATCGGGATGGCGACGACGAGGGCCACGAGCGAGGAAACGAGGGTGCCGGAAATGAGCACCATGATGCCGAAGTGGGCATCATCGAATAGCGGGGTCCATTGCGTGTCGGTCAGGAAGTCGATGATGCTGACATGCTGAAAGAACTGGACTGACTCGGAAACGAGAACATAGACGATGCCGATGGTGGTCAGCACCGACACGGCAGCCGCTGCGAAGAGCAGCGCTTCGATGATGCGCTCGCTGACGTGGCGCATGGCTTTCCGCGACAGGCGGTCGCTGACCATTGGCAGGTCGGAGGGTGTGTTGGCTGTCATAGCGTGATTCACTTGAAGATTCCTTTCGGAGTGAAGCCCGACCGCAGCCGGGCTTCTGCGTCTGGCGAACCGAAGTTCGCCAGATCGGAGCTTACATCTTTGCTTCGCGCTTCATCAGCTCTTCAATGGTAATGCCAATTTCATTATGGCCGCCGAACACGGTGCCGATCTTGTTCTTCTTGATGTGCTCAAGGTTGCCGGCATAAGCAGAGGTCGGCAACGGAACGTACTTGACTTCCTTGGTCAGCGCAGCGCCGTTCTTCATGTAGAACTCGACGAACTCCTTGACCTCGGGCTTCTGCAACGACTTGGCCTTGACGTAGACGAAGATCGGACGCGACAGCGGCGCGTAGGTGCCGTTTTCGACATTGGCAGCAGACGGCTCAACAGCCTTGCCGGTTTTCGGATTGACGATCGGCAGCGCCTTCAGTTTGGCGGTGTTCTCGGCGTAGTAGGCGTAGCCAAAGTAGCCGATGGCATTAACGTCACGCGAAACGCCCTGCACCAGCACATTGTCGTCTTCGGAAGCGGTGTAGTCGCCGCGCGAGGACTTGGCTTTGCCGACCATGGCTTCGGTGAAATACTCGAAGGTGCCGGAGTCAGCGCCGGCACCGAACAACTTGACCGGCGCATCAGGCCAGGCCGGGTTGATCTGGTTCCACTTCATGATCTTGCCCTGGGCTGCCGGTTCCCACAGCATCTTCATTTCGGCAACGGTGGCCTGCTTGAGGAATGCATTCTTCGGGTTAATGACGACGGTCAGGGCATCAAAGGCGACCGGCATTTCGATGTACTCGACGCCTGCCGCCTTGCACAGCTCCATCTCCGCCTTGGTGATCGGGCGGGAGGCGTTGGAGAAGTCGGTCTCGTCACGACAGAATTTCTTGAAGCCGCCACCTGTTCCAGAAATGCCGACAGTCACCTTGATGGCGTTCTTCTTGGCTTTCTGGAATTCTTCGGCAACTGCTTCGGTGATCGGATAAACGGTCGAAGAACCGTCGATCTTGATGACCTGAGCCTGGGCTGCATGGGCGCCAAACAGGGCGACACCGGCTACGGCCAGGGCGGAAACGAGCTTGGAATACTTGAACATTAGGTAACTCCTGCACAGGGTTGGGATTAACGCTGTGCAGGTTACCGATCGTTTGTTACAGCCAGATGACAGGCTGTAACAAACGGAATCGAGACTTACTTTTGGCCTATTTTGAAGGGCGTCCGGTCTTGATGCGTTCGACGCGAGCCATCACTGCCTTCAACTCGGCATCGTTGAGTGCCGCCAGCAAGGCGATGCCGCCACGCAGCAGTTCGCTTTTCTTGGTTTCGCTGCCGAGCGCGGCCATTCGTTTCTTTAGCTCGGCGATTCTTGCGTACTCAGCTTCCGGCATCGCATAGCTATCGCGTACCAGCTTGATCTTTTTCGCTTTGGCAGGCTTGGCCGACTTTTGGGTCGGCGCGGTTTCCTGCTTCATTACTTTCGGCTGGTCGTACTTGATGGCCTGGGCTTTGACCAGCGCATCCGCCAACACCTTCTGGTGCTTGGCAACGGTTTCCTGAACCTGGGTGGGCTTGCGCGCAGGCTTTGCCTTGACGGGCGGCAGTGTCGCAGACGCTTCTGCTGCAACCGGCGCTGCAGCAGTTGAGGCCGTGCTCGCGGTAGCCTTCGGCTTGATCTCGGCCTTCGGCGCAGTGCGCGGGACCAGTTTTTTCGGTGGTTTCGGTGTGGCTGCCTGCTTGGCTGCGACATCTTTCTTGTTCTGTTCGCTCATCTTGTTCTCCCTGAAAAACAGCATGATGAGTTTAGCGATTTATGAATCGTGCAAAGTTAAACTTTTATGAACATTTGGGCAAAGACGCCACAGGTTTAAAATGCGGCCCAACCCATTCAGGAGCATCATCATGACCCAGGACGAACTCAAGCAGGCCGTTGCCCAGGCCGCCGCCGACTATGTGGCGCAAACCGCACCGGCCGGCAGCATCATCGGCGTTGGCACCGGCTCGACGGCTAATTTCTTTATCGACGCGCTGGCGCCGCTCAAGGATAGATACAAGGGCGCTGTCGCCAGTTCCGAAGCCACCCGTAAGCGCCTCGAAGGGCATGGCATCGCAGTTTTCGACCTCAATGATGTTGAAGATATCCCGGTTTATGTCGATGGTGCCGATGAAATCGATGCCGGCCTGAACATGATCAAGGGCGGTGGTGGTGCGCTGACGCGCGAAAAAATCGTCGCAGCCGTGGCCCGGGAATTCGTTTGTATCTGCGACGGCTCCAAGCTGGTCGAGACGATGGGCAAGTTCCCGCTGCCGGTCGAAGTCATCCCGATGGCTCGTGCCCAGGTTGCCCGCGAATTGGCCAGGCTGGGTGGCACACCGGTGCTGCGTGAGGGTTTCGTCACCGACAACGGCAATATCATCCTCGACGTCAAAGGTTTGTCGATCACCGATCCGAAAGGCCTGGAAGCGCAAATCAACCAGATCACGGGCGTCGTCACCAATGGCCTGTTCGCCGTGCGTCCGGCAAACCTGCTGCTGCTCGGTACGGCCGAAGGCGTCAAAACCATACGCTGATTTTCAATTCGTTCATCGTTCTGTCATGTCGCGGCGCTAAGCTGCCTCTGAAAAATCTCCCCGGAGCCACCATGTTTCTCTCTGCCCACGAAATTGCCCAGAGCCGCGAGCACGCGTTGAGCAATCTCCTTGGCTTGTCGGCCACTTGCATCGATGCCACCCGGCGTCTTGCTGAACTGCTTTCGTCTTCCAGTCGCGAAGCGATTCATCATGGGAGCAAGCATCTCGCCTTGTTCGGCCACGGCCAGCTCGAATCAATGACGCAGTTTCCGGCCACGGCCTGGCTGGAAAACACCGCCCGGGCCAGCCGTCTGCTCGATAGTTCACTGGATATTCTCGGTGAAACCCAGAAGGCGATGATTCGTAGTGCTGAGGCCCAGGTTCGAGTGTTTGACGAAATGGTTTTTGCCGTCATTAACCGTGCTTCGAAAAGCAGTCCCTGGGAAGCGGAAATAGCCCTGAAGGCGATGAAAACGACGCTGCAAGGTGCCGAACAGACGCTGCACAACATGAGCGATGCCGCCATTGAAACCGTTGCGCTGGCTGAACACGAAGCGCATCAGGTGGTCGAAACCCTGACGGAAAGCAAGCCGGCAGTACGCAAGCGGGCGGCCGTTCGCAACACCAGCAAATGATCATCGCTGACAAATAACTAGAAACTCCGCTCCATCGCTGCCCGGCTCTGCGCCGGGCTTTTTTTCGCCTGTCAGGAATACCTGGCTGCTAGTTTCTTGCAGTATGCCTGGCCGAATCTTTACGACATTTTTACGTCTCGGCAGCCAGAATGGTCAGCGTTTTTACACAGGGCGACCTAATCTGTAGTTATCCCGTCATTGGCGAAACGAGATGGAAAACAAGGCTTCATTGCTGGATGAAAGTCCGGAAAGAATCACTCCCGTACAGGGCTGGCTACTCACCATTCTGGCCTGTGTCGGCACGACGATAATTGCCACGCCCTTGCTGGGGTATCTCGATCTGGCCAATATCGTCATGCTCTTCCTGCTCACCGTTCTGCTGGTCGCGGTGAAGCTGGGTCGCAATGCGGCCATCCTGGCCTCCATTCTCAGCGTTCTTCTGTTCGACATTTTCTTCGTGCCGCCCCGCTTTTCACTGGCGGTCAGCAATATCCAGTATCTGGTTACTTTTGCCGTGATGCTGGTGACGGCGCTGATTACTGCCCACCTTGCCGCAGGGTTGAGGCAGCGCGCGCTGGAATCCCAGTCGCGAGAAAAACGGGCCCAGGCCCTGTACCAATTGGCTCGTGAACTGGCCGGCACATTGACGACCGGGCAAGTCATCGAAATAGCCCGGTCGTTCATCAGGACGCAACTGAATGCTCAGTCCGCAGTCCTGTTGCCGCATCCAGAAGATGAAGGGCTGAGCATCGTTCCACCATCAGAATCCCCGCCCATCGAGATGCATCTTGCTCTGGTGGCCTTTAAAAGTGGCCAGGTGGTGCGCAGCGACGAAGTGAGTGGCATGGGCTATGCACCGCTGTATTTGCCACTGCGTGCCTCGATGCGGATGCGAGGTGTTCTGGCCATCCGGTTCGCCGACGATGTGGCAGAACCCTCAACCGAAACCACCTTGTTACTGGAAACCCTGGCCTCCCTGATCGCGGTTGCCGTTGAGCGGCTCCATTACGTTGATGTGGCGCAGGCTACGCAAGTCAAAATGCTGACCGAACGCCTGCGCAGTTCCATCCTGTCGGCACTCTCCCACGATCTGCGTACCCCGCTGACCGCCATGGTGGGCCTGGCCGACTCCTTGTTCCTGATCAAGCCGCCGTTACCCGTTACCGCCCTTGAAACGGCTCAGGCATTGCATGAACAAGCCGACCGGCTGGCCGGGCTGGTGGCCAATCTCCTCGACATGGCCCGCCTCAATGCCGGCGAGGTGACCCTGCGCCGGGAGTGGCAGCCGCTCGAGGAAGTGGTCGGTGCCGGCATCAAGTTATTGGGTAATGCCCTTGCCAATCACCCGGTCAAGGTCGACCTTCCCAGGGATTTGCCGCTCCTGGAGTTTGACGCCGTCCTGATCGAACGCGTGCTGTGCAATCTTCTGGAGAATGCTGCCAAGTACTCCCCCGATGGCACGCCACTGCTGCTGGCAGCCGAGCAGGAGGCGGATGTGGTTCGGGTAAGCATCAGCGATCACGGCCCGGGATTTCCGGCCAAACGGCGTGACGACCTGTTCAAGATGTTTGTGCGGGGAGAAAGTGAATCCGGGAAGCCGGGAACCGGACTCGGTCTCGCCATCTGCAAAGCCATCGTGGAAGCCCATGGCGGAACCATCAATGCCGATAACCGGCCCGATGGCGGTGCCTGTGTCAGCTTTACCCTGCCCAAGGGCATGCCGCCGGTAGTCGAGGAGGAACTGGCATGAACGCGACACCCGCCAAAGTGCTGATCATCGAGGACGAAAAGCAGATTCGCCGCTTCGTGCGGGTTGCGGTCGAAGAAGAGGGTTGCCTGGTCAGCGAGGCCGAAACGATGAGCCAGGGGCTGCTTGAAGCCGGATCCCGGAAGCCCGACCTGTTGATTCTTGACCTCGGTCTGCCCGACGGGAATGGCATCGACCTGATCCGCGACTTGCGCAGCTGGTCGGATGTGCCGGTACTTATTCTTTCTGCCCGTTCGCAGGAGAACGACAAGATTGATGCGCTGGATGCTGGGGCCGACGATTATCTGACCAAGCCCTTCAGCGTCGGCGAACTGCGGGCACGCGTCAGGGCTTTGCTGCGCCGCCGCAGTCGGAGCGGCGAGGCTGCATCTCCCGTCATCGAGTTCGGGAAGGTCTCGGTGGATATGTCGCGTCGCGTGGTGGAGCGTGATGGCGAGCCAGTGCATCTGACGCCCATTGAATATCGCTTGCTTTCAACCCTGCTGG
>Ga0316605_10000175_pt1 | contig 58422 bp, 53 predicted proteins | sample OWC_soil_day20_n_FD_207666 | JGI IMG/M metagenome (GOLD analysis project Ga0316605, IMG submission 207666) | Wetland soil microbial communities from Old Woman Creek delta, Ohio, United States - OWC_soil_day20_noCT | ecosystem: Environmental > Terrestrial > Soil > Wetlands | place: USA: Ohio...
TGTTATAGAATTAACCGTTCACAATATAAAGAATCAATCTTTAATAATCTGATCAGACGAATGGTCGTTGCCGATAATATTACCCATGAACAATTAATATGCACCTAAGCGTTGACCTCTATAATATTTTTTATAAAGAAGTCTAAAAAGAGGTTGTATGTAAAAAATAAAAAATTAAAGTTTTATGCTGCAAAGATAATTTTTTTTTAAATATAATGCTATTATTAAAAAATTGATTTTATTCAAAAATGTCACCCGTCACCTGTCACCCGTCCCCCGTCTCTAGTCCGTTATCTGACCAACGTCACTGTCCCATTCTTCCTTAGTTCAGTGTCCGGTTCTGCATATTTGCGGTAGGTGATCACCCAGGTGTACACTCCCGCTGGACATTTTTCAAATTTATGCGTGCCATCCCATGGCTCATCCGGATTAATAGTCTGGAAGATCGCTTCCCCATATCGGTTGTATATGATCAAATGATATTTCAAAACATCCTCAACTCTGGGTAAAAACAGATCATTATTCCCATCATTATTAGGGGTAAATGCGTTGGGTACAAAAAAGGCATAATTATCTACAACAATGAACGATTTTAACGTATCATGAGAACAATCGTAATTGTTGGTTACTTTGAATAATACATTGAAAGTTTCATCAGAGTTGATGTGGTAAGAATGGGTAGGGTTCTCCAGATAACTGGTGGATCCGTCTCCAAAATTCCAGTAGTAAGTTACAATTCCATCCCCAACAGACTGGTTGGTAAACTCAATAGGTCTTCCATTGGTTGGTTCTGTTGGCATATAGGTAAAATCTGCAACCGGAAAATCGGATACATAAATATAATGGTTGTTATCAATAATATCAAAACAATCCCCTACATCTGCGGTTTTAGAAAAATAAGTAACATTATAATAACCCGGTTCCGTGAAGGTATAAGTAAAAGTGGGGTCATAAATGGTATCTCTTACGGTTTCACTATCATTAAAAATGATAAACTGGAAGGTTGCAAAAGTGGGCTCTGTCGTAGAGGTAAACCGTACGGTTAAAGGGGCACATCCGCTGGTTTTATCTGCAATAAAGGAGGATTGTGGAGGGCTTGTAATATTCACGGTTATGGTAGCTGTATCGATTCTGCAGTTGATGTCATCCTGAGCAATCACCGTATAAACAATCGAATCGGTAATATTACAGGGGGATGATAATTGATCCGGATTGGTAATATTCGTGGATGGAATCCAGGTTACGTTCTGAACATCTCCGCCACCGGTTTCCTGAACTTGTATGGTGGACAATAACTCACACCCATTAATCACCTGATCACTTAAAATAATAGGGTGATTATCCTTTAAGTAGTAGGTTAAAGTATCATATTTATTACCCCAGCAGGTTTCCATGGAGAGGAGCAGTTTCAATGTTTTCACTTCACCGGGTGCAAAAACAGCTGTTTCCGGAACTTTAACCACCATAAAAGTAGTTAATGAATCGGCAGGTAGGTGGAAGAAAGCTTCATCAGTGGTCATTTGAGTAAAGAGATGGGTAACAGAACTGGTATAATAAATCTGATAATCCTGATTAAAAACCACCCCGGGATTGGGAAAAGCATTGGTATAAATATTAAAGTTGTAGGCTCTGCTGGGATCCCGTCTGGATAAAGTGTACGTTACCGTATCTTCATTACACATTTTATACAAAGTATCATTACTTTCCAATGTGTATCTATGATCAACGTCAATTCTTGGAGCTCTAAAACTTCCCTCTTTAATAAACACACCGGAATCCAGAGAATTATCTGCAACATTTCCAATAGCTAATTTCATGTGATAGGTGGTGCAATATAATACTCTGGCTTGCGCAAAAAGACCTGAACGTAAATTATCTTGTGCGTTAATATTATCTGCAGGAATTACGGTAAAAGCATCAAATTGCATTCCGGTTGATGCTGTGGGTACAGAACAATAAAAACTTGAATAAGCTAAAGATTGATTAGCTCCACTGCAAGTACCTCCTCCACTATATACACCTGGAACTCCTGAATTTAATGAATTTATCGTAACCGGAAATGTTGTACCTGGAATAAGTGCAATATTCCAACTCTGATCGGTTAATGTAACCGGATTAAAACCTGTAATAAAAAACCCAAACACATCGTTATAACTGGAACAAGTATATTCAGGATACTCTTCAGAAGCAAAACTGTATTCAAATTGCACCATTCCGGATATCGATTTAAAATCAAACTCCAACTTTGACATCCCTTGAACTGTATTGGTTGTTAATGATTGCAATTGAGTATCAGTAGTTCCATCACTATTGGGAACAGATGCACCATCTGAATTATTTGGACCGGGAGCAACCGTAATATTTCCGGTGGTCATAATGATTCCACTAGAGATTGGGAAATCGGTAAATGCAGGGCCATTGGTAAAGCGTCCTATTTTTGAAGTGGTTGTACTGGGTAAAGCGGCTGCTGAAGTGTTAAATGTTCCATTGGTTACTTGTACTCCGGAAATGGGAGTGGGTAACACCAACACATTTTCTAAAAATACTTGTGGGGTCCAGCCATTAGGACTCTGAACTGTTATTTGTGCTATTCCGGATTTTGCGGTCAACAGCAATATCCCGATAAACAAAAGACTCTTAAATGGGTGTTTCATACCACGATCACTTTACGTTTTGACTATTTAATTACAATCTATAAGATGTATTTTTTATAAGATATGTTGCTTGATTCAGAAAATAAGAGATTTAATACCAAAAAGGATCGAAAAAAGGATCAAAAAAGTAAAAATTAAGCAACTTTCCAATTGCAAAAATAAGAAAAAAGGTTGATCTTTGATCGATTTTCTTAAAAACCGATTTTTTTTTTTACATTTGCGTCCTAATTTGAAGATATGAGCTATATTGATACCCATAGTCACCTCTACCCTGAGTACTATCCCCTGAATTTTGACGAAGCGGTTATTCGTGCCATTAATGCTGATGTTACTAAAATAATTTTACCCTGTGTTTCATCTGAAACTGTATCAGATCTTTTTCTGGCATCCGAAAAATATCCGAACCATCTTTTTCCATTGATTGGACTCCATCCTACAGATGTGAAAGAAAATTATCTTTCTGAACTGGCTCTTCTGGAAAAATATATTTCAAATCCTACCGTAGTGGGTATTGGAGAGATTGGAATCGATCTATATCATGATAAAACGTTTGTGGATCTTCAAATCAAAGCATTCGAAACCCAGATTCAATGGGCTCTTGATCTTCAGCTTCCTATGTCGATTCATGTTCGGGATGGTTTTTCGGAAGCATTTCAAGTGATCAAACAGTTTAACCATCAACCTTTATCAGGGGTTTTTCATTGTTTTTCAGGAGGAATACAAGAAGCTAAATGGCTGATAGAAAGAGGATTCTATTTAGGAATTACTGGTGTTGTGACTTTTAAAAAAAGTAAATTACAGGAATTGGTTAAAGAGGTGGGTCTTGATCACCTGGTTTTGGAAACAGATGCTCCTTTTTTAGCACCCGATCCTTATCGGGGAAAACAAAATGAAAGTTCTTACATTCCATTGATAGCCAAAAAATTAGCTGAAATTTTTGAGATTTCGACTGATGAAGTGATGAAAATCACAACCCAAAATGCAGAAAAAGTGTTTCCGAAAATTGTTTAGTCTAAAATACCTAAAGTTTGTTTGATTTTTGAAGTAAGGATATCGATCCCTTTTTCATTGTGTCCTCCAACCGGAATGATAATATCGGCCAACCTTTTGGTGGGTTCAATAAACATCTCATGCATCGGTTTTACATACGTTTCGTAATGTTTGATCGATTTATCCAATCCTCTGCCTCTCTCATTCACATCTCTCTGAATGATTCTGATGATCCGATCGTCAGCACCGGTATCCACAAAAACTTTTAAATCCATCAATTCACAGAGTTCAGGACAAGTATAGATCAAAATCCCTTCCACAATCAAAACTTCGCCCGGTTCAACAGGAATCGTTTCTTTACTTCTGCTACAGGTAACATAAGAATAGATTGGCATGGGGATGGTTTCCCCTTGCTCCAGTTGCTTGATATGCTCCACTAACAAAGAAAATTCTATCGAAGAGGGATGGTCAAAATTGATCTGTTCCCGCTCCTCCTGAGAGAGGTTTCCATTATCCCAGTAATACGAATCCTGAGATAGAACGCTCACTTTATCAGATGAAAGAGCCTGAATCACTTTTTTTACAACGGATGTTTTTCCTGAACCGGATCCTCCGGCAATACCTATTATATACATGTTACACACAATTATCAAAGTACAAAAGTACAAAATTGGATTCAAATAATGGATTCTTTTTTAAAAGATTCCGAATTTTTGTTATTTTTGTAATCCTTAAAAAATGATGACTAAATCCGAATTTATTGATCGTTACATCTACACTTTTGAACCCGATTTTGCCAACTCCAATCGGGATAGAATCTTATTGGAAGAAACACTCTATCAATTATTTGAAATCTTAAATGATGGAATACAATACGATATTGTATGTCCCAAAGAGCGAAAAACGGAATATTACCAATATTTGAATGAAAGAGGGCCGGTGGCCAGGCAGCAGATTGTGTTCCGATGTGCTTATATTTTAGAAAAAATCTATTTTTATCATCCTCCACTATTACAGGATCCAAAATTGAACTTTATTGAATTGTGTCTGATTGTAAAAAACAAAAGTGCGATGCGCCATTTTAGTAAAATTTTGGCTACAGCATTACAAAACAGGCAACTTCCACTCACTCCCGAACAAAGAGAACAATTGATTATTGCCTTAGCCGGATGGGCATCGGATCCTCAGATCAGAGTTGCTGTAAAAGTGTGGGTTTTTGAATGTTTTATCGAGTTTCAAAAAGAATCGGAAACCGCACGGGAAGTGATTCGGGATCTATGGGAGCTTTTTTCGATCAATCCCACTCCCGGGATGGTGGCTCGGTTAAAACAATGGTACAAAAAAATGGCTGCACTTTAATGTGGGGAACAACCCGGCCCTTAAGTGCAGCCAATTTAAAAAAGTTAAGGTATTTATAATTATCCGCATTTGGAATATCCACATGATGAACATGTGAGACATCCCTCTTGAAAGAAAATGGTTTCCTGACCACATTTAGGACAAATGGTCCCTTTTTGTTTGGTTCCGTCTTCGATAAAACGTTTAAGAGCTCTGATCACCCCATTTCTCCAGGAGTTGATGGTTTCCTCTCTAAAGTTCAAACCTCCAATGATGTTCACCACATTTTCGATTGGAATTTCGTGTCTTAGAAGAGCAGAGATCATTTTGGCGTAGTTCCAGAATTCAGGGTTAAAGCAACGGGATAGTCCGCGCATAATCACTTCATATCCATCTTTATCGTAATATTTAAAGTCGTATTGTTTACTTCCTTTAGGATCTTTATTTTTGATAATGATCCCTTTTTGAAGCCATTGAGGGATAGGGAAACGATCCTCTTCGGTTTTACCGGTAAAGATCTCATAAGGTCTTCCATCTTTAGTTCCGATAAAAGCAACCCAATCTTCATTATTATTTTTGAATCTAACGATATTAGCTTCCAGTTCCTGAGGTCTTTTTAAATTTTTGGCATCCACCTCTTTTTTAGGAGGAGTAGCATTGGTAGAAACAAAAATACCATCTCTGGAACCCTCTCTGTAAACGGTCATCCCTTTACATCCGGATTCCCATGCTTTGATATAAAGTGCACCTACAACCTCTTCTGTCGTATTTTCAGGAAGATTGATGGTCACTGAAATAGAGTGATCCACCCATTTTTGAACCATCCCCTGAAGTTCCACTTTTTTAAGGTAATCGGTATCCGCTGATGTAGATTTGTAGTATGGAGATTTTTCAACTAATGTTTGGATTTGATTATCATCCATATTGGATAATGTAGTTTTGGAGATTCCCTGAGTTTCAGCCCATACCATAAATTTAGGGTGGAAAACATGATACTCTTCAAAATAATCACCGGTAATATCACGTGTTGCCTTACGGTTATTCAAATCGTTAGGATTTACTTTTCTTCTTCTTTTGTAAACCACATTAAAGGCAGGTTCAATACCGGAAGTAGTTTGTGTACAAATACTTACACTACCGGTTGGAGCAATGGTTAAAAGAGCAATATTTCTTCTTCCAAAACGAACCATATCGTTAAACAACTTTTCATCAGCCTCCTTAATTCTAAGGATAAATGGATTGAAAGCTTCTTTAGTGCAACTATAAACAGGGAAAGCTCCTCTCTCTTTTGCAAGGTTTACAGAGGAACGATAAGCAGCCAGGGCAAGTTGTTTATGAACTTCTGTAGAGAATGCATTGCCATGATCAGAACCATAGCGAATATTAAGAGCCGCAAGCATATCTCCTTCAGCAGTGATTCCTAAACCGGTACGACGACCTTTAAGGGTTTGTTTTTTAATTTTGTTCCACAACTCGATTTCCACTCTTTTCACATCTTCTGTTTCAGGGTCAGATTTGACTTTATCTAAAATCTGATCAATTTTTTCAATTTCCAAATCGATAATATCATCCATTAAGCGTTGGGCATATTGAACATGTTCTTTAAAAAGAGGCATATCAAAAGTTGCATTTTCGGTAAATGGATTTTTAACGTAGCTGTATAGATTTAAGGCAACAAGGCGGCAGCTATCGTAGGGGCAAAGTGGAATTTCGCCGCAAGGATTGGTAGAAATCGTTTTAAAGCCTTCATCTGCATAGCAATCTGGGATCGCTTCCTGACTGATGGTATCCCAGAAAAGGATGCCGGGTTCCGCTGATTTCCAGGCGTTATGGATAATTTTATTCCACAAATTACGAGCATCAATCTCTTGATTATATTTTGGTTTTGGATTATCAATAGGGTATTGTTGTGCATATTTTTGGTTATTCACAACCGCTTTCATAAAATCGTGATCAATTTTAACGGAGACATTAGCGCCGGTTATTTTTCCGGGGGTCATTTTGGCATCCACAAAATTTTCAGCATCAGGATGTTTAATGGAGATGGACAACATCAAAGCACCTCTTCTTCCATCCTGAGCTACTTCACGGGTTGAGTTGGAATATCTTTCCATAAAAGGAACAACACCGGTTGATGAGATCGCACAATTTTTCACCTGACTACCGGAAGGACGAATATGGGATAAGTCGTGACCAACACCACCTCTTCGTTTCATCAGTTGCACTTGTTCCTCATCCATTTTCATGATTCCGCCATAGGAATCGGAGCGGGCATCATTTCCAATAACAAAACAATTTGATAAAGAAGCGATTTGGAAATTATTGCCAATACCGGCCATGGGGCTTCCCTGAGGAATGATATATTTGAATTTTTTGAACAAAGAGTAAATCAACTCTTCATCCATTGGGTTAGAATATTTTCTTTCAATTCTGGCAAACTCTTTTGCCAATCTGCGGTGCATGTCATCCGGATTTCTTTCTAAAAGTTCACCTTGTTCATTTTTTAGTGAATATTTATCAATCCAAACACCAGCAGCTAATTCATCGCCATCGAAGTAATCCACCACTTCGTTAAAAATCTCTTTTTTGGTGTAGATTCTTGGTTCTACACCTATAGACTGTGTTTCGGTTTTTTCCATAATTTGATTCTCCTCGGTTTGTATATTCTCAATTTCCATTTCATCTTCCATTAATCCTGATAAGCGTTCTAAAACCACTTCTCTAGAGTCTCTAATATTTTGACTTTTTTGATCATTTAATTCTGATTTTTTTTCATCTACAAAAAGATCGGAAATAAAGCCGGAAGTTGAAAATTCATTGCTCATAATGGTGTACTTTGTTTATCGGTTATTATTTTGTTCAAATGCTACGTATTGGCCGATTCGGGACTAGTCATCAGAGTACATTGCAGTTAATTATATTGGCAGTCAGTTTATTAATTGAAATGGCAATCGTTCAATTTGAGTTTGTAAAGATAAAAAATGGATCTGAATTCAGATCCATTTTTTACTACTTATTATTAACAAAATGACGTTAATATTTTTTTCTCTTGACAATTAGCTAATTAGAAAAAAGTGATTTAAAAAATTATTTTTTTCCACTTACCTGTGCCAAACTATTTATTTTTTTAATTAATCCTTGCAAAACCTCACCAGGCCCAAACTCTACGTATTCATTGAACCCATCCTGAGTCATATTTTGAACCGTTTTAGTCCATAAAACCGGAGCCGTTAGTTGGTTGATCAGATTATTTTTAATTTCCAAAGGATCTGTAGAAGGTAAAGCAGTATAATTTTGATAAATAGGGCAGATAGGGTTATTGAATTTTGTATTTTGAATGGCATCAGCCAGTTCATCTTGTGCAGGTGACATCAAAGGAGAATGGAAAGCACCACCAACATTCAAAGGTAAAACTCTTTTAGCACCGGCAGCCTTAATAGCTTCAGAAGCTAATTCAATCCCTTTAAAGGAACCGGAGATCACTAATTGTCCGGGACAATTATAATTAGCTGGCACTACAACTTCATCTATTGATGCACAGATTTCTCTCACTTTATCATCATCAAATCCGATAATGACAGCCATACCGGAAGGATTCATCACACACGCTTTTTGCATAGCATTGGCTCTTTTGGAAACCAAAGTCAACCCATCGGCAAAATCTAATGTCTGGTTAGCCACTAAAGCTGAAAACTCACCTAAAGAGTGACCTGCAACTCCATGAGGAACTACACCCTCTTTTAACATTAAAAAGGCAATAGTTGAATGAATAAATATGGCAGGTTGAGTAATATGGGTTTCTTTCAAATCTGCATCTGTTCCAAAAAACATTTTATCAGAAATGGAAAACCCTAAAATTTCATTGGCTTGTTCAAATAATTGTCTGGCCACTGGAAATTGATCGTACAAATTCTTTCCCATTCCTACAAACTGGGCACCTTGTCCGGGAAATACATGCGCTATTTTGCTCATAAATTTTAAATTTAGTGAATAAAAACGCAAAAATACACTTTTTCATTTGATTTTATACATTTTTAATTCATTTTGATTCAATGACAGATGAAATCAAAGATGAAAAAAATTAAGAATTTCCCCTTGAAATTATTAAAAAATTGATTTATCTTTGCGGCTAAATTCAGAATATGAATATGAAGCGTATTTTATTGAAACTTAGCGGTGAATCTTTAATGGGAAACGACCATTATGGTATAGATTATACCGCTGTTTATCATTATGCTTGTGAAATTAGATCTGCTGTTCAACTTGGAATTCAGGTAGGTGTTGTTATTGGAGGCGGAAATATTTTCAGAGGAATGAAAGGTGCTCATATCGGGTTTGACCGCCGTCAGGGAGATCACATGGGAATGTTAGCTACCATGATCAATTCTATGGCGCTTCAATCTGTTTTGGAAGAGATCAATATCCCTGTTAAAATTCTTTCTGCACTTGCTATTGATGGAATGTGTGAAAAAATATACTTCAAAAAAGCGGAAGAATACTTGAAAAATCATGTTGTGATCTTTGCTGCCGGTACAGGAAATCCATTTTTTACAACTGATTCTGCAGCAGCATTAAGAGCTGTTGAAATTAAAGCTGACTTACTTATTAAAGGTACAAGAGTGGATGGTGTTTATACAGCAGATCCCGAAAAAGATCAAACTGCTGTTAAATATACGGAACTCACTTATGATGAAGCCTATACTAAAAATCTGAACATTCTCGATCTTACTGCATTTACATTATGTAAAGAAAACAGAATGCCTATATATGTTTATAATGCTAATAAAGAAGGCAACTTAGTAAAAGTTTTATCCGGTGAACATATTGGTACAATAATTAAATAAAGGGAATCATGACGGAGTTAAATCCTATATACAAAAAAGCAAAGAAAAGGGTCCAATTTAAAATCCATGCTCTTATATATTTATTGGTACTCTTATTTTTGTGGATCGTTTGGTACTTTATTTTTAAACATCAAACCGATTCCACTTTTTTTGATGTTGTTTTATTTACAACTCTGGCCTGGAGCATTCTACTTATTGGACACTACTTTATTTCGTATAGATTGAATCACACTTTGATCGAAAATGAGATAAAATTGATTTTAAAAAAATATAAAACAGAATTGACAGATCAGGAGATCTCTGATTTTGTTCAGAATAAAGAAAAAAACTAAATTGAAATTCGAAATATGGAAGAAACTAAAAATTGTTTAGAACTAACCAAAGAGGGTATGAGTCAGGTAGTTCTGTTTTTTGACAAAGAGGTTCAAAAAATCAGAGCTGGCAAAGCTTCCCCACAAATGTTGGAAGGTTTAAAAGTTGATTATTATGGAAATCCTACTCCTATTGAACAAGTTGGTAATATCAGCACACCTGATGCTCGCCAGATCATTATTCAACCATGGGAAAGAACCATGCTCCAACCTATGGAAAAAGCAATTTTAGCCGCTAATTTAGGATTTACACCTCAAAATAATGGTGAATTTATCCGTATTGTGATTCCATCTCCTACTGAAGAAAGAAGAAAAGAGCTGGTTAAAAAAACAAAACAGGAAGCTGAACAAGCTAAAGTGAGTATTAGAAATGTTAGAAGAACTGCTAATGAAACTGCCAAAAAATTGAAAGATTCCGGCACTCCTGAAGATGAAATCAAAAAATTAGAAACGGATATCCAAAAATTTACTGACGATTTTATCGTTAAAATTGACAAAATTGCGGAAGCAAAAGAAAAAGAGATAATGACAATTTAATAAACAACATTTAAAAATTTTTAATTATGAACGTTCCAAATAATTTAAAGTACACAAAAGATCACGAATGGATTACTATTGATGGTGATGTAGCAACTGTAGGTATTACTGCTTATGCTGCTGAACAACTAGGTGACATTGTTTTTGTTGACATTGACACCGTTGGCGAAACCCTTGCTGCAGAAGAAGTGTTCGGAACCATTGAAGCCGTAAAAACAGTTTCTGATATGTATCTTCCAATCAGTGGTGAAATTATTGAATTTAATGAAGCATTAGAAGGAAATCCAGGTTCTATCAATGCAGATCCTTATCAAGCCGGTTGGATTATTAAAATGAAACCTGCTAATCTTGCTGAATTAAATCATCTGCTTTCTGCTGACGATTATATCAAAATTATTGATTAATTTTTTTTATTCTAATACAATATTTGCGTATTAAAATAAGTTATATCTTTGCAAACTTTTTATATTAAGATATAATCATTATAAATTTTATAACAATGATCGAGAAAAAATCAGCAAAAGGGAATATCGATAACAAACGAGGTTCGTACTTGTTAATCGGTTTAGTGATCATTTTAAGTCTTGTTTACGCAGGATTTGAATTGTTCGCCACTCAGGATCAAGCTAAAGATATGTCCATCCAAGACGAAGAAGCTGTTGAAGTGTTTGATGAACAAACAAAAAATGTTGAACAACCTGAAACCGCACCTCCCCCACAAGAACAAATTAGAGAACAAGTAATTGAAGTAGTTGACAATGATGTATTGGTGAAAGACGATTTCGATTTCAGTGTTGATTTTGATGAAAATGCTACTGTTACTGACTATACTGTAGTAGAAGTTATTCAGGAAGAAACAGAAAAAGAACCACCTCTTCGTTTTGTTGAAGATATGCCTCAATTCCCAGGTGGTGCAGAAGCATGGGTTGCTTATTTACAAAAAGAACTAAAATATCCTGAATCTTGTCGTATTCTTAATCTTCAAGGTGTTGTAGTTGTTGAGTTTATTGTTGAAAAAGATGGTAAAATTTCAAATGTAAAAGCAGTTACCCAAGTGTATCCAGACTTAGATGATGAAGCTAAACGTGTAATTTCTGCTTCTCCAAAATGGATCCCAGGTAAACAAATGGGCAAACCTGTTCGTGTTACTTATACAATCCCAATTCGATTTACTTTAAATTAATAAATCAGACTTTATATAATCATACTAAAAAAAGCTAATTTTAAATTAGCTTTTTTTTTGTTTTATAAAATAATAGGACTCTTTTAATCGTTATATCATTAACACAATAACCTTTTAAAAACCAGAGTCATGTCACCCAAGAAAAAACCAAACGCAGACCTCGAAAGAAACAAACGTACTTTCTTTCTAATTGGATTAATCTTTTCCTTAGCTCTTATCTATGCCGGATTTGAATTATATGCTCTCAATGAGAAACAAAACGATCTAAAACCGGAGATCGATGATAGTATTATCATTGATGAGAAAGATACCCCAGATGCTTTCGTTAAACCGGAACCTCAAAAACGTCAAATCATTGCAACTTATGTTTTAAAGATTATTGATGACAATAAACCCGTTGATACAAATATTCCTTATATTGACGATTCTGAATACAATCCAGATGATTTCATTGTTCCTATTCAAACAATAGAAGACCCCACAACTACTACACCTCCACTTACTTTTTCAGAAAAAATGCCAAAATTTCCAGGTGAAGATGGCGCGTTTAATCAATATCTCTCTGAAAATCTTAAATACCCTGAAGTTTGTATTAATTTGAGAATTGAAGGTACTGTTTTAGTAGAGTTTGTTGTTGAAAAAGATGGGTCTTTAACTCAAATAAAAGTCAAAAATTCTGTTTATCCTGATTTAGATGAAGAAGCAATAAGAGTTCTTAAAAATTCACCCAAATGGATCCCTGGTGAAAATTTGGGTAAGAAAGTAAGGGTAAGTTATACATTACCGATCAAATTTCATCTTCAATAATTTCAAAAGGCTGTTTATCAGCCTTTTTTTATTTTAATCGGTATAGTTCCAAAAAGTTAATGTATATTTGCAACCTATTCAATTAAAAAATAATAAAATTATATATATATTATAATCAATACATTATGCGTCCGGATTTTAGTAAAATTGATCACAAAACAGCACCAAAAAATAAAAAATCATTCCAAAAATGGGCTGAAGAGCAACATATTGAAGCCAATTGGAAAACAGCTGAGCAAATTCCTGTAAAACCTGTATTTGGAAAAGATGACCTCGAAGGTATGGAACATCTGAACTATGCAGCAGGAATTCCTCCTTTCTTAAGAGGCCCTTATGCTACCATGTATGTTCAAAAACCCTGGACGATTCGCCAATATGCCGGATTCTCAACAGCAGAAGAATCCAACGCTTTTTATCGCCGTAATTTGGCAGCAGGCCAAAAAGGACTCTCTATTGCATTCGACTTAGCTACTCACCGCGGATACGATTCAGACCATGAAAGAGTAGTAGGAGATGTTGGTAAAGCAGGTGTTGCAGTGGATTCTATTATGGATATGAAAATCTTGTTTGATCAAATTCCATTGGATCAAATGTCAGTATCTATGACCATGAATGGGGCAGTATTGCCGGTATTGGCATTTTATATATTAGCAGCTGAAGAACAAGGCGTTTCTATGGATAAACTTACCGGAACTATTCAAAATGATATTTTGAAAGAGTTTATGGTTAGAAATACCTATATTTATCCACCACTCCCATCCATGAAGATTATTGCAGATATTTTTGAGTTTACAGCTAAAAATATGCCGAAATTTAACTCTATTTCAATTTCCGGATACCACATGCAGGAAGCAGGTGCTACTTGTGATATTGAATTAGCCTACACTTTGGCTGATGGTTTAGAATATCTCAGAGCAGGTGTCAATGCGGGTATGAATATTGATGAATTTGCCCCACGCTTATCTTTCTTCTGGGCTATCGGTATGAATCATTTTATGGAAATTGCTAAAATGAGAGCAGCCAGAATGTTATGGGCAAAAATCGTAAGTCAATTCAATCCAAAAAATCCAAAATCATTAGCTCTTAGAACACATAGTCAAACTTCCGGATGGTCTTTAACCGAACAAGATCCTTTTAATAATGTTGCCAGAACCTGTATTGAAGCGATGGGTGCCGTATTAGGACATACTCAATCTTTACATACGAATGCATTAGATGAAGCTATTGCACTTCCTACAGATTTTTCAGCTCGTATTGCAAGAAATACTCAAATTTTTATACAAGAGGAAACCAAAGTGTGCGCAGAAGTTGATCCATGGGCAGGTTCCTATTATGTTGAAACCCTTACTAAGGAGATCGCAGAAAAAGCATGGGCTCATATCCAGGAGATTGAGTCATTAGGAGGTATGGCAAAAGCAATCGAAACCGGTATTCCTAAAATGAGAATTGAAGAAGCAGCTGCCAGAAAACAAGCTCGTATTGACTCCGGATTGGAAACTATTGTGGGAGTAAATCAATATCGTCTTGAAAAAGAGGATCCTATTGAAACATTAGAAGTGGATAATACTGCTGTTAGAGAAGCTCAATTAAAACGATTAGCAGAATTAAAGAAAAACAGAAACCAGACAGAAGTTGAAGCTGCCCTTTTAGCCCTTACCAAATGTGCTGAAACTGAAAAAGGTAATCTTTTAGCCTTAGCAGTAGATGCTGCCAGAAAAAGAGCCACTTTGGGTGAGATCTCTGATGCTTTGGAAGTTGTGTATGGGCGTTATAAAGCAAAAATTAATTTAATTACAGGCGTGTATAGTTCAGAACAAAAAGATAATGCTACATTTAAAAAAGCATGTCAAATGGCAGACGAATTTGCTGCAACAGAAGGTAGAAGACCTAGAATCATGATCGCAAAAATGGGACAGGATGGACACGATAGAGGAGCCAAAGTAGTATCAACAGGATATGCTGATATTGGCTTTGATGTTGATATGGGCCCATTATTCCAAACTCCTGCTGAAGCTGCCAAACAAGCAGTAGAAAACGATGTTCATATACTTGGTGTTTCATCCCTTGCAGCCGGTCACAAAACCTTGGTTCCCCAAGTGATTGAAGAGCTTAAAAAATTAGGAAGGGAAGATATTATTGTCATTGTAGGTGGAGTAATTCCAGCTCAGGATTATGACTATTTATACAAAGCGGGTGCTGCTGCAATCTTTGGCCCTGGATCTATAATCAGTGATTGTGCTATTAAGATTTTAGAGATTCTTAAAGAACAGAACTAGATCTTTGGGTTTTGGGTTTTGGGTATTAGGTTTTAGTTCCTTATTCTTACTATTTTTGTATTTTTTTGGTACATTATTTAAATGTTATTTTTTTATTTCACAGTGTTCCACAGTGTTCTAATGTGTACCACAGTGTTTTCATATTTTCAAATACGCATTTTTAAACACAGTGAGACACCTTTTAACTCCAATAAACACTGTGAAATCAAATATCCTTTTTATAAAGTATTTTCATTAATAAAGCCCATTGTCCCTTATCCTTTGTCTTTTGTCTTTCGTCTTTTGTCTTTCGTCTTTCGTCTTTTGTCTTTTGTCTTTCGTCTTTTGTCTTTTAATCAGTGTGCTATTAAGTCTAAAACCTAATACCCAAAACCTAAAACCTAAAACCTGAAAGCTAATACCCAAAACCTGAAAGCTAATAGCTGATAGCAGATTGAAGGAATTGTGTAAGTTTTTGAGTGGCGAGGGCTCGGTGGCTAATTTGATTCTTAAGGTCGTTCCCCATCTCCGCAAAGGTTTCAGAATAACCTACAGGGATAAAAATAGGATCGTACCCAAAACCTGAAATACCTTTTTTATTTTCTATAATGGTTCCTTTGATTGAACCTTCAAATAAAAATTCTTTTTCATGGATTATTAATGCAATAACGGTTCTGAAAAGTGCTTTTCTATTGGTTTTTCCTTCCATTTTCTGAAGTACTTTGACAATATTATCTTCAAATGAACATTGTTCCCCGGCATAACGAGCCGAGTACACACCGGGTTCTCCATTTAGAGCTTCAATTTCGAGTCCGGTATCGTCAGCAAAACAATGACAATGAAAACGGGAATGAACATATCTGGCTTTTAACAGAGCATTTCCTTCCAATGTTTCTTCTGTTTCCGGAATCTCATCAAAACAACCGATTTCATGAAGAGAAATGATATGATATTGATTTCCAATAATATGGGTAATCTCTTCCAGTTTATGTTTGTTGTTGGTTGCAAAAACTAAATCCATAATATCAAATTTATTAAATAAAAAAACAGGTGATATAAATAATTATACCACCATATTTCATAATATTAACCTTTAAACTATATTAAACTTCTATAGCTTGTTTACCTCTGTAGTATCCGCATTCAGGGCATATTCTATGAGTAAGAATAGCTGCACCGCAGTGACCACACGTGGTTAATTGAGGAGCTGTCATGAAGTCGTGAGATCTTCTTTTGTCTCTCCTTTGTGCTGAGTGTCTTCTTTTTGGATTTGGCATATTATATTAATTTTAAGTGATTATTCATCAAATTTCATATTTTTGAGAGCATCCCATCGAGAATCGGTTTCTTTATCTTTCAAAGTAGTTTCATCAACAGAGTATTTAGCAAGTGTTTTAAGAAACTCGGGGTTGCAGGTTGAGTTACCGTTTACATCATCAGGATGGATAATTTGAGTAGGAAGAGATAAAACAATAGCTTCATACACATATTGATACACATCTAGTTCAAATTCTTTTTCCTGAATCACCCAGATCTCATCATCATTTTCAAAATCCTCTTCCACTTTTTGAACTAAGTTAACTAAAAGAGACGTATCAAAAAGAACGGGATAGGCAACCGGATCCAGACATCTGGCACATTCTGCCGTCAAAGTTCCATCATAATGGAAATCTAACTTCAACATTTTGTCAGATTTATCCATTTGAATTTGCAAATGAACAGAACCGTCAAGTATATCTGATAACTCATTACTATCAAAGAACGATTTATCGCAAATAATTGAAAACGAATGCTTTCCGTTTGCTACACCAGCTAATCTTAGTTTAAAATCTGATCTGTTATCTTGAGCTTTCAACATCTATTATTTGGGGGTGCAAATATACAATTAAATTGGTAATAATCAAAGTGTTTTTAAAAATAATTTCAAAAAAATCAATTTTCATCTAATGCTTTGATTCCGGGAAGTGAAATTCCTTCCAAATATTCAAGCATGGCGCCACCTCCGGTACTGATATAGGAAATAAAATCAGACATTCCATACTTACTTACAGCAGCGATTGTATCTCCTCCACCAATCAAAGAAAAGGCACCTCCGAGTGTACTACCTGAAACTGCAACGCTAATAGCCTGCGTTCCTTTTCCAAACTGATCAAATTCAAAAACACCAACAGGTCCATTCCATAAAATAGTAGATGAAATATTGATAATATGGGAAAACTTTTGGATTGTTTTAGGTCCAATATCCATACCAACCCAACCATCAGGAATATGGTTTTCGGTCGTAACAAAAATATTGGCATCTTCTGCAAAACGATCTGCACAAATATTATCAATTGGCATATATATATCCACTCCTTTTAAATGTGCTTTTTTGATAATCTCTTTAGCTACTGGAATCATTTCCTCTTCAAATAATGATTCTCCAATATTAACCCCTATGGCATTTAAAAAAGTGTAACTCATTCCACCTGCAATAATCAAATTGTCCACTTTATTTAAAAGATTAAATAAAATGTTCATTTTGGAAGACACTTTTGACCCTCCAATAATTGCGGTGAACTGACTCTTTTTCTCATCTAACATTTTTCTTAAACTAACTACCTCGCTGTAAAGCAAATAACCGGCATAAGCTTCTCCCGGGAAAAACTTTGTTATCGTAGCTGTAGATGCATGTTCTCTATGAGCTGTACCAAATGCATCGTTTACATATATATCACCTAATCTTGCAATCGCTTTTGCAAAATTTTCATCCCCTTTTTCTTCCTCTTTATGAAAACGCAAATTCTCTAATAATCCAATTTCACCCGGTTTTAATTGAGCAACTTTTTCTTCTGCGTCCTGACTTAACACATCTCCTAAAAATACAATCTCTTTTCCTAAAACTTCTGAAACCGCAGAAACAATATGCTTCAAAGAAAAATGGTCATTTGCTTCCCCTTTTGGACGACCGAGATGAGACATAAGAATGGTGATCCCTCCGTCTTGAACAATTTTATTAATGGTATCCAAAGTTCTTATAATTCTTGTTTTATTGGTAACTTCTAATTTTTCATTTTGAGGTACATTGTAGTCTACTCTTACCAATACTTTTTTCCCTTTACACGAAGCTAAATCGATCGATTTCATACTTTTTTAAGTTTAGAATTAATAATACGCAAAGATACTAAAATTTTTGATTAAACCAAACTTTGAAAATTATAATTAATTGAATATCAGAATAATAAAAATTTCTTTTTATTTTTAATAAAAAATTCTTGCTTTTTAATAAACTATATTTATATTTGCAATCTCAATGAACTCATTAACCTATGAAAACTAACCATACATATACTGCAAAAACTTCCCCCACTATATTTACACAAAGAAAGAGATTTATCATTTTTAAGATGTTCAAGTTTATTTGACTAACCTCCCGATAGAAAGGGAGAATTGGAACTAGCATATATTCACTCATTTTACTTAATAATTCTCATTATGAAAACACAACTAAAAAGATTTTTTGGAATAAGTGTAATACTTTTCAGTATTCTTACTTATCAATATGCGCAACATCCTCAAAAAGTGATCACTTATACGACACATTCTCAATATTTTTTTTCTATCCCTTTTTCTGAAAATATTAAAAATCTAAATGATTTAGATTATAACAAAATGTTATCTAAAGAGAAGGATATTAAAACTGAACTTATCATTGATGAGGATAGATTTCCAACCATCATTCAAACATTCTTAAATCAGCCGGAATATGCAACTGACTATGAAAATGCAGTATATCAATCTATTACTAATAAAACGGAAACCGTTCTATATGATCATCAGCAACAGGTGATCTCCAGCAATCCAACAGCAGATGATGATCCAGTTATCAAAAGATTAACTGATGAAGAAGTTCGGTTTTTTGGATTTTTTAATCAAAGTTTTACGCTCTCACCATCAGAAATCGTACAAAATTTTCGGATGATGGGCCTTACCTGCAGGTATTTTGCTAATCGTTCAACAGTGATCGCTATGAATAATGATGTGGAGATCAGTGTTAATCTTCTCGATTTTATATATGAAATCCGTTATTTTTCATCACAAGGGTTCGAATGGTCTAAAACCAATTATTACCAAAAATGGGGTGATTATATCATTCCAAAAATGGAAGTAAACCTCTATAAAGACACTTTAACCAATCAAATTCCATTTATTAAAACAGAAATTATTCACTATCTGAATTATTTTGTTACTGATCAGGATGGTAACTATATTGTTGAATATCAAAACAAAGAGTGGAAACCTTTTCCTGAAAAAGGGATACAAATACAACCTTATGAAGAGATCAATAAAAGAGATTTTGAAATTCACATTTCACCAAATCCAACATCTGATAAAGTGCGGATAGATATTCCATTTTGTATGCAGGATCATTTTTTGATTGGAATTTATAATAGTGTAAGCCAACTTGTTTATTCTACATCCGGTTTGGAGCAATCTACAATGGAAATTGATGTATCCACTTTTAAAGATGGACTTTATATCATCCAATGTCAGAATGGAACCATGACATCCTCAGCAAAACTAATTAAAAATTCCACAGATTCACCTTACTAAAATTCTAATGTCATGAAAAAAATTGTACTTTTAATTATTTATATGATTAGTCTTTGGGTTCATGCTCAAATAGATACATCATTAGTTAAACACATTGTTAAGGTTGATGATCATCCTTCACAATTTATTTCTCCTTCTTTATTGTCTGCGATAGAAACGCCACAATTTAATGATTCCACTTTTCGTCGAATCTACTTTATTCATGGGTTAGGCGGTGATGCTTCTTCCTGGCAACAAGCATCGGATGCCTGTTGGGATCAAACTTTAAATATTTCTGGTTTTTTTGCCCGAAACGTTGAAATTTCCAGGCCGGAATATATTTATTCCACACTGACCACACTCAATAGTGCTGCTTATGATGTTAGGCAACAAATCAGAAATCAATCTTTTATCGATTACTATCAAAATAACATGAATCCAAATGCTGCGATTATGATCGGTCACAGTCAGGGTGGTTTAATCATCAGATCTTTAGTGCACATGGATTTGCAACCAAATGCTAATATTCCGGCTCTTGGAAAAGGATATGGTGGATTTATTACCGTTGCATCCCCTTTACAGGGAGCTCAAATTATCAACAATAGATCTCAAATTGAACAAATGGCTCATGACGCCTGCAATTGTCTTTTAAAAGGTCCGGAAACATCCAATATTGCCATTCATACTATTTTAAAAATAATGGGTAAAGATCAAGTGAATGACAATGTTTGTAATTTAATAGCATCCAACATATTACCCCTGTTTTTTTCTCAATATTATGATAATATTACCAATGATTATAAAGTGGGAGCTTCTGCCATTCAACAATTTAACAACGATGTAAACTTTACATCATACCAAACAATGCCCAAATTGGCCATTTATGGGATTGAACCTCGCGAAAATATTTTATGGAGAACTGCCAATTGGCTCATCAAAAATCCCAATAGTGCGCCACCCTTTGGAGCGAATGATGATTGGGAATTTTTTAATACAACCATCTATCCAACCTATATGTCTTATGTTAGCAATGTTTGTATATACAGAAGCAGAGTAGAGATTTTGGCCGGATCTCAATATATCTTATTTCCATTCTTGACTCCCGGGATGCATCTTGCCACTTTGTTTTTAATGAATGATTATATCAATAAAATGAGAGCCTGGCAAACGGGTGTGGATTGGTTTAATCGTGCTAATGCAAATTGGGAAACCATTATTGGAGCCCGACAATATGTTGTAAACCAAACAACTTACTACTATTGTCGTAAATGTACTATAGGGCAAAGTTGGTTTATTTCTCCTACGCTTCAACCCTGTTTAGATTGTAATTGCAGAGAAGTGCGTGCCATTCCGACTCAAACCGTTACATACACTTTAGCTGCAAACGATGGAATCGTTATTGCTGAAAGTGCCAGCAACTTACCCGGTGCAACCCATTGTCCTTTGAGAATATCCTGTAGTGATGTGTCAGGTTATGATGGATCTTCTCACATGCAAATCAGAAATGACAGCTATTTAGAAAGATCTTTTCATAATCTTTTTGAGGGGGAATATGGTATGTTTTTTAAATTAAAAAGAAAGTAAAAACGCTAAAAAAATTGTGATATGATCAAAAATCTTAGTTTTGTATTTTTTTTATTGGGATTTATTGTAATTCAGGGATCGTGTGAAGATCCGGTAATCCCTCCAACACCAAATTCCCAAACGAAATTAATGTTCAGATGGATAGTACCGGTTTATTTGGATAGTTCCTTTTTAAAACCTTCACAATGCTATTTTTCCGGAAATTATATCACATTTGCAACTATGGATATTATTCCTGACAAAAGAGGAATTGTCGTTTTAAATCGTTTAACCGGCAAAAAAGCTCCCAATTGGTTGAGAGATCCTTATGTTTTGATGCAACCTTCCAATAAATCATTTGATGATTTTGATATTGGAGGGGAGTCCCGGGAGATTGCCTATCTGTCAAATCCGTGGTATGTTCATGCATATAATATCAATACGGGTAAAAAAATATGGGAATACTCAAATTCAGTATATATAATGGATAATCGGTTTTCTGTAATTGGACCTAATTTGTATCAGGGCTATTGGCCCGAAGATCCATTTAGTATTACATGGGCGAAATTGGCAAGATATAATTACAAAACAGGATTAAAAGAGGATCTTTTTACCAAAGAGACTATTCCGGGTTACCGGTTTGGGATCTCTCCTCCGGTCGGGTTCGTGAATAATCAGAATGATACGCTATTAATTGGGGTTACTTCATACCAAAACTATACCTCTTTTCATTGTGTCTTTCAAGCATATTGCTTTAACTTAAGAACCAGATTGATGGAGTGGGAGAATGATCAGTTTGTGAATGATCATGATTACAGCGATAATCTTCCCGTTTTGATTGAAAATGACAAGGTGATCATTCAAACCGTATCCAAATTGAGTTGTCTGGATGTGCATACCGGTAAACTGATTTGGCAAAAAGAAAATCTGGCCATTTCATTAAATTTGACCTTTCCTCTATATAAAAATGGAAAAGTTTTTTGTTTGACCGACGATGGAAAACTCTTTTGTTTTGATTCTGAAACAGGTTCTGAAATCTGGAGTATAACTTCACCCATTTTTCAACCCATTGACAAATCCAACTTCATCTATTACGAAGGGAAAATCTATTTTAATTCATACAATAACTTTGATATGGTGCTAAATTGCGTATCTGCTGAAACCGGAGAAATCCTATGGAGAGATCGTGGTGTTCATGGAACTATGAGAGGCTATTTGCTTTTAGATGAAAATCTGGGCTTTTTATACGGCTATTGTAATGGTTTTGTTTATTGTATAGATTTGAATCAAACTCCAATACCTTGATGAAAAATCATAAGGGTGAATGATTTCATTCACCCTTTTTCATGAAAAAGGTGTATTTTTGCATTTCAATATTATAATCATGGAACAACCCAAAACCTATAAGGATTCATTTGATGAACTTCAAGTGATTGTCAAAAAAATGGAAGATGCTGAAATATCTGTAGATGAACTTTCTGCCATGATCCAAAGAGCCTCCCTTTTGATCACGATTTGTAAGGATAAATTGACAAAAACCGAAGAAGAAGTGGCCCATTTAATCGAGAAATTGTAACGATGTTTACTTTAATTTCAGAACAAATTGAACAATATTGTGAGGATCACACTTCCTCCGAATCAACCCTGTTACATCAACTAAACAGGGAAACTCACATTAAAATTCTGCGCCCAAGAATGTTGTCCGGACAACTTCAAGGTACATTTTTATCGATGATCTCCAAAATGATACATCCGCAATATATTCTTGAAGTGGGAACCTATACCGGTTACTCATCCTTATGTTTAGCTGAAGGCCTTCAAAAAGATGGAGAACTACATACCCTTGAGATTGAAGAGGAATTGGAAGTGATCATTTTAAAATATTTTAATCAGTCAAATTTTAAAGATCAAATCCATTTACATATCGGAGATGCCTCCCAACTTTTAGATCAAATCCGGAAAGAGTGGGATCTGGTATTTATTGATGCTGAAAAAAAAGATTATCAGTTATATTACGAAAAAATATTCCCTCATGTAAAAAAAGGGGGATTTATATTGGTTGACAATGTTTTGTGGAGTGGCAAAGTGATTGAAGAGATTAAACCCAATGATAAAGAAACAGGGGCAATTGTGGCATTTAATGATTATATCCAAAATGACCCCAGGGTAAAAAATACGATTTTACCCTTTCGGGATGGAATCATGTTGATAGAAAAATTGTAATATGAGAATCGATATTTTAAGTTTATTTCCTTCTATGTTTTTCGGGACTTTCTCCGAATCAATCATCAAAAGAGCTGTTCAAAAAGGATTTTTAGAACTCCATGTGCACAATATCCGGGATTATTCTGAGGATAAACACAAAAGAGTGGATGATTACCCTTTTGGTGGAGGTGCAGGAATGGTGATGATGATTGAACCTATCAGTAAATGTATTGAAAAATTGAAATCTGAAAGAGATTATGATTCAATCATTTACATGGCACCGGATGGAAAAAGATTTGATCAATTGCAAGCAAACACATTGTCATTAAAGAAAAATATTATGATTTTATGTGGACATTATAAAGGAATTGATGAAAGAATCCGGGAACTTTATATTACTGATGAGATTAGCATCGGAGATTATGTATTGTCCGGAGGTGAAATTGCGGCTATGGTAATTGTTGATTCTATTGCCCGCATCATTCCCGGTGTCTTAAATGATGAATCTTCTGCATTAACCGATTCCTTTCAAAACGGACTCCTTTCACCACCGGTATATACCAGACCTGCTGATTTTAAAGGTCATAAAGTTCCTGATATATTACTTTCAGGACATGAACAAAAGATTTCTGAGTGGAAATTTGAGCAGCAACTGGAGCGGACAAAAAAAAGGCGTCCTGATCTTTTAGATTAGAACGCCTTTTATAAGGATTCATCACTGATTATTTATTGATGGAAAAGTGGTTGATATTCGGAACAACCAACAAAGGCATCGGAGAAATCAAGACTAAACGTCTGGTGGAAGTTCCTAACCAGAAGTCAAAGAACTCTTCCTCTTCCTCTCTCATAATAATCATTAAGTTTACGTCGGCTGTTTTCGCGTATTCTACCAATGATTGACAAATATTTTCCTTAATTGAAACTGATTGTGTTTCATATCTAACATTTGCTTTTTCGCACATTGCTCTTGCATGGCCTAACTGAACATTGATTACATGTTTAGATTCAGGATGTGTAGAGGTATTGGTCCCTAATAAAATGATCTTTGCATTGAAGATTTTGGCAAAAGTTACCGCATGTTTCATTTTTTGAAGGGTTTCAAAACTTTCATCAATAGGAACTAAAATTTGCGTTAAATCTCTACCAATATGAATACTTTCACGAACGGCAAGTACCGGAATTTTAGTTTCAGAAATGATTTTTAATGTATTAGATCCCACTGTTTTTTCATCATAACCTGAGTTACCGTGTGTACCTAATGTGATCATCGCTTTTTCAAGATTATGAGCAAACTTACATAACTCAGTATTTGGTTTACCTTCCAATATGACGCTTTGAACATCACACATAGGGGCTTCCCTTTTTGCATCTGATGTAAGTTCGTTTAACCTTTTAGCAATGTTTTTATTCATCTCCATCTGATCTTTATCTCCTAAAGCAGATGACGTTTTTTGTGTTTTAACATGTACTAAATGAAGGGTAGCTTTTGCTTTTATAGCAACAGCAATAGCATGTTTTAAGGCGTTCTCCGAACTGGGAGAAAAATCTATACCTACGACAATATTTTTCATAGCGTTATATTTTGAGTTATCAATATTTTCTTGTTGCCAAAAATAGTATTTTTTTATTAAAAAAGCAATACCTTGAATGCTTTTTTTAACTTAAAAATAATATGGCGTTTTGTACGTTCCTTTTTTATATTTTTGCCAACTGTTTTCAGTCTATCTATTCAATGATTACCAATTAAATATTACAAATGAAAAAATACATCTTACTAATTATCGCAACTTTAAGTATATTTTCATCTTTTGCTCAAATTAAAAACCAAAACAAATTTGACGTGGATACTGCTACTAAGATGGTTTGGACTCACGCCAATTTTGGATACCATATCCCTTTTGGATCTGGTTATCTTGGTAGTACTTTCGGAAATAACTACAATATCGGAACTGGTCTTATTCTAAAAAATAAACAAAATTGGACTTTTGACCTCTATTTTAATTACATGTTTGGAAGCGATGTGCTCCTTGCCGATACTGCCGTACTGGGAAGTATGGTGAACTCAAATGGTGATATTATGGATGAAAATGGATTAAAAGCCACCATTTACCTTGAAGGTAGATATTGGACTACCGGTTTCGGCATTGGAAAAATTATCCCCGTTGATAAATGGAAAAACTCAGGAATCTGGATCAAAACTAATTTTGGTATCTTTGGACATAAAATCTTTTTTACCGATCCCGATAATAGTGTTCCTCAACTCGATAAAGACTCATACAGAAAAGGGTATGACCAATCTTCATTAGGGTTCAGCTCCTCTCAGTTTATAGGCTATCTATTTATGCAAAAAAAACGGATTCTTAGTTTTTATACAGGTATTGAATTGACTGAAATTTGGTCTAAACCTATTAGAAGTTACAACTTTATGTTAGGACCATCTGATCTATTGCCAATCAGATTTAGTGGAATGATTGCATTAAAAGTGGGTTGGATTATCCCTCTTTTTGAAGATAAAAAAGTGATCCATTTCTATAAAAATTAATCATGCGTTTACTTTACTCTTTAGCAATCCAATTTTATTATATAGCTATTCTTATTGCTTCCCTTTTCAATAAAAAAGCAAAATTGTGGGTCTCCGGACGTAAAAACTTATTTCAGGATTTACAGCTAAAAATTCAGGGTAAATCCCAGATTATTTGGGTTCATTGTGCATCATTGGGTGAATTTGAACAAGGAAGACCTTTTATGGAAAACATAAAAAAGGTACATCCTGAAGCAACAATTCTACTTACCTTTTTCTCACCATCCGGGTATTTGGTGAAAAAAAACGATCCTGTTGCCGATATAATCTGTTATCTTCCAATTGATTCCCTTCAAAACGTAATCCGATTTGTGAAAATGGTGAATCCAACCATGGTTGTGTTTGTAAAATATGAATACTGGTACAATTATATCTGGTATTTGAATCAGAAAAAGATTCCATTTTATTATATTTCTGCTATTTTTAGAGAAAAACAATACTTTTTTAAATGGTATGGTGGCTGGTTTGTAAAACAATTGAAACAATGCGCTCATTTCTTTGTTCAGGACGATGTTAGTCTTCAACTGCTTCACAAACTTCAGATCAACCAGGTTACCCGAACCGGAGATACCCGTTTTGACCGGGTGTATCAAATTGCAACTAAACCTTATGACCTCGATTTAATCCAACAATTTAAAAGTAATCATCAACTGATGGTTGCCGGAAGTACCTGGGATCCTGATGAAAAAATCATAAAAAGATTTTTTGATGCTCACCAAAAAACTTTTAAGTTGATTATTGCTCCTCACGAAATCGGAAAAAATAGAATTCAATCTATTAAAGATCTATTTATTGATTATCATGTTGTTACATATACAGAGTTGGAAAATCAGGATATATCAGGATTCCAGATTTTAATTCTTGATACTATGGGTATGTTAAGCAAAATCTACAAATATGCTGATTATGGGTATATTGGCGGTGCTTTTGGTGCCGGACTTCATAATATTTTAGAAGCTGCTGTTTTTGGAATTCCTCTTTTCTTTGGACCCAAATATCAAAAATTTAAGGAAGCCAGAGATTTGGTAGCTTTAGAGGGTGCTTTTTCTATTCAAAATGAAGATGAGTTGATCCAAAAAATTACCAATATGGAATTGTTACAGGATGAATATGATAAAACATGCGCAATATGTAAAACATTTGTTTCCAGAAATATTGGTGCTGTTGATCTGATCTGTAATCACATCACAAAACAACTGAATTCCTAAAAAATAATTCACATTTTTATCAGGCATCCACCTGAATATTGATTCGAATCGCCTTGAATTTGGATTCGGCTTTAAAATGATTGATAATCTCCTGTATCACCTTTTTACGGTTTTCTACTTGTCCGTCTTTCGGAAATTTGATGTATATATCTTTTAAATATTGATTCTGAATCTTAGATACCAAAGGAAATTCAGGACCTAATACAGAATTCGGAAAAACTTTCTTCAATTTGTATCCCAACTCTGCTGCTCCCTGATTCAGAACACTAAAATCGGTATGTTTGAGTGTTAATTTGATCAGTCGGTAAACGGGAGGATAGCGGAATGCTTTTCGCTCTTCGATTTGAGATTGATACATTCCCCAATAATTATTAGCCACCACAAACCGCAACGCCTGATGTGCCGGTTGGAAAGTCTGAACCACCACTCTTCCGGGGATCTCTTTCCTTCCTGCTCTACCACTTACTTGCGAAATAATCTGAAAAGCCCGCTCAAAAGATCGGAAATCGGGATAACTCAATAGATTATCTGCATCTAAAATCCCAACGACTGATACCCGGTCGAAATCAAGCCCTTTTGTAACCATTTGTGTACCTACTAAAATGTCAATTTCGTGATTTTCAAATTGGGAAATGATCTTTTGGTAACTGTATTTATTGCGGGTCGTATCCAAGTCCATTCTCGCAATCCTGGCATCAGGAAAATGTTCAGCTAATTTCTCTTCAACCAGTTCTGTCCCAAATCCTTTCATTTCAATATCACGACTGTGACAATCGGGACACTCTTCCGGTACCTCAATCGCATAGCCACAGTAGTGACATTTCAACAACTCGGAATGTTTATGGTATGTGAGGGTCACATCACAATGTTTACAGGTTGGCATTCCGGAACAGGTGTTACAGATCATTCGGATTGAGTAGCCTCTTCTATTCTGAAACAGAATCACCTGTTCCTTTTTTTCAAGAGCTTCTTTAACCATTTCCAATAGAAAATCGGAAAGATACCCTTGCATTTTATTTTGTTTTTTTGCTAAAATTAAATTTTCAATCCAGATATCAGGCAATGTACTTTGGGCAAATCGTTCAAACAACTCCACCAGACCATATTTTCCGGTTTGAACATTGTAATAACTTTCTAATGAAGGAGTTGCTGTACCTAACAATACTTTACATTGGTGAATATTTGCCAAAACAATAGCGGAATCCCGCGCGTGATACCTTGGAGCCGGATCAATTTGTCTATAGGAGCCGTCATGCTCCTCATCAACAATGATCAAACCCAGATTTTCGTAAGGTAATAGTAGTGAAGAACGGGCCCCCAATATAAGAGAATAGTTATTCAGATTTCCGGAAGTAACCGGTAAAACCTTATTCCAGATCTCTACTCTTTCCAACTCATTAAAACGGGAATGATATACCCCCACTTTATTACCGAAAAATTTACGTAATCTATTGATAATTTGAGATGTTAGCGCAATTTCAGGCAACAAATAGAGCACTTGTTTCCCTTGATCGAGTGCATCCTGAATCAAACGGATATAGATCTCCGTTTTCCCACTGCCGGTTACTCCATGTAATAAAACAGTGTTAAATTTCTCAAATTGATGTTTGATTTTGTCAATCGTTTCCAACTGAATCTCTGAAAAAGCAATCTCATCAGCGGAACTATAAGAATCATAATCGGTTAGGCGACTGACCGATTTGCTTACCAAACTCAAAACGCCATTATTGATGAGGGTTTGCAAGGAGGAAGTAGAACAATTGCTCCTTTTAATCAATTCTTGTTTTGAGATCGCAAAATCTCTCCGGTTTTGGTTTTGCTGGATCAGCATGAAAAAGGTCAGCAGAATATGAGCTTGTTTCTCTGTCTTTTTTGATTTACTTAGATGATCCATTGTTTCCAGAAACAGATTTTCGTCGGTTTGATGAGGTTCAGAAAGGGTTATAAACTGCTCTTTCTTAGGCTTATAGAGTTCATTGATCTCTTCAGCTACGATCACCACTTTTTTCTCCACCAACGTTTTAATGATCGGGAACACTTTTTGAACCTGAACCACTTTGGAGATCTCAGCAACCAACATTTTATCCCGGTAAGTGAGCGATTCCACAATTTTCAATTCCCTCTCGTTCAGATTAGAAACATCCCCGATAAAATCCGGGTGAAGCATAATCTGAGTTTCGCCGGAAAGTTTCAATCCTGAGGGTAAAGCAGCAGCCATCACCTCGCCTAAAGTACACATGTAGTACTGAGCTATCCAGCGCCACAACTCAAACTGTTTGGGGGTAATGACAGGATATTCATCGATCAAATCAATGATATATTTTACAAAAGAGTGTGGCGGCACTTGAGTATGCACCGCCACAACTAACCCTGAATAGAGTTTATTTTTTCCAAATTGTACAACAACCCTTTGCCCAAAGTCAACCCGATTTTCAAACTCTTGAGGGATTCTGTAAGTATAGGTAGCAGGTAGAGGAAGGGGAAGGAGGATATCGGCGAAATAGGTTGTGTCAGCCATTGTTACATTATTTGGTACTATCGATATAACTTATCAAGTCGATCACTTTATTGGAATAACCCATTTCATTATCGTACCATGCCACCACTTTTACAAAGTTTGGATTTAACATAATACCGGCTTCAGCATCGAAAATAGAAGTTCTTGAATCACCGATAAAATCTGATGAAACCACAGCATCTTCGGTATAGCCTAAGATCCCTTTCAACTCATTCTCGGAAGCATTTTTCATAGCAGCTTTGATCTCCTCGTAAGTGGTTGCTTTTTCCAAACGACATGTTAGGTCAACAACAGAAACGTCTAAGGTTGGAACTCTGAATGACATACCGGTTAATTTTCCTTTCAATTCAGGGATCACCTTAGTCACAGCTTTAGCGGCACCTGTAGAGGATGGGATAATATTACCGGCAGCAGCGCGGCCACCTCTCCAATCTTTTGCTGAAGGACCGTCAACGGTTTTTTGAGTAGCTGTAGTAGCGTGAACTGTAGTCATTAAGCCTTCCAAAAGACCGAAATTATCATGTAAAACTTTTGTAATTGGAGCTAAGCAGTTGGTAGTACAGGAAGCATTGGAAACGATTGTTTGTCCTGCATAAGAGGTATGGTTAACGCCCATAACGAACATAGGAGTATCATCTTTAGAAGGAGCAGAAAGAACCACAATTCTTGCGCCAGCCTGGATATGTTTTTCAGCAGTTTCTTTGGTAAGGAACAAACCGGTTGATTCCACGATATATTCTGCATTCACTTCATTCCATTTCAAGTTTGCAGGATCTTTTTCAGCTGTAACTCTGATTTCATTGCCATTTACAACAAGTTTTCCGTCAACAACAGAAACGTCCCCTTTAAACTGGCCATGAACTGTATCATATTTCAGCATATATGCCATATAGTTAACATCTAATAGATCATTGATAGCCACCACCTGGATGTCATTTCTGGTAAGTGAAGCGCGAAAAACTAATCTTCCAATTCTACCGAAACCGTTAATACCCACTTTAATTTTTTTCATAACTTTTTGATTTTAGGTATATTAATAAATATTTTTATTGAGATGCAAAGATACAAGTTTTTTTCAGACAATCGTCAAATATTAATAAATGTTAAAATAATTTTATGAATATTAATAGTAGTCACTATCAATATAAATCTGAAAATGAATTGCTTAACAGAAAAAACATAAAAATATGAAAAAAAAGTTAAGGAATGGTTGTAGATAAAGAAAAAAGTTGTATTTTTGCACCCTCAAACTAAGCAAGGATCGGTAGTTCAGTTTGGTTAGAATACGTGCCTGTCACGCACGGGGTCGCGGGTTCGAGTCCCGTCCGGTCCGCAAAAAAGGAATAACGCAAGTTGTTCCTTTTTTTTTGGACAAAAGACAAAGGACAAAAGACAAAGGAAAAAAGACTTATAATTGTTATTTGTTACCTGTTACTTGTTACCTGTTATCTTATTTCTTCTCTAATGCGAACAAAACCTGCGGTTTTGTAATGGGTTTTAGGTATTGGGTTTTAGGTTTTAGTCTTTGTACAAAATGAATAAGTGATCAAATGTGCTTGATTTCTGAAGCCTTAAATGATAAAGAATTAGTTGAAATATGAAAAAAGCTGCAATTTTATGGTTGAAATACTGGAAATAAGTTGTTAAAATAAATAGTATTAGATTTCCTGATAATTTTAGATTCCAATTAAATAATGAAGAAACTCAATTTTTGAGGTCACAAATTGTGACCTCAAAAATTCATGGAGGAAGAAGATATTTACAAATATAATAGTCAATATCCTGAGATAAATAAACGTCAGTATCATCCGATTTTTTTAAATTTATAATTTTGAATTGTATAGATTCAGAAAAATTTTATATTTTTACATAATCAAAAAAGGATATAAAATGAATGATCCAACTTTTACTATTAATTCAAATATCATTGATTATGTTGCTAGAATTGCTGAAAAAGTGGGACAAATTTATGGTTCTCAAGCATATCATACCAATTTAAAATTACGAAAAATTAATCGTTTAAGATCCATTCAATCATCACTTGCTATTGAAAATAATAGTTTGACTTTAAATCAGGTGACAGATATTATCGAAGGGAAAAGAGTCTTAGGGTTACCTCACGAAATTCAAGAAGTCAAGAATGCATATCAGGCATACGAACATTTGCTCGATTTTAATCCATTCAATGTTAAAGATTTTCTTAAAGCTCATCATTATATAACTTCTGATCTAATAAAAGATTCAGGGCACTTTCGTTCTCAAGGTGTAGGGGTATTTGATGGCGAAAAACTTCTTCATGCGGGAGCTAATTATACATTTGTTCCTCAACTAATTACAGATCTTTTTAAATGGGCTAAGAATTCCAATGTACATCCACTTATATTAAGTTGCATTGTTCATTTTGAAATTGAATTTATTCATCCTTTTGTGGATGGGAATGGTAGAATTGGTCGTCTTTGGCAAACTTTGATCCTTTCAAATTGGAATGAACTTTTTGCTTGGGTTCCAGTTGAAACTGTCGTTTATCAAAATCAACAAGGATATTACAATGCCTTACAAATTTCTACTAAATCAGGAAATTCTGAAGCTTTTATTGAATTTATGCTTTTTGCAATTTTTGAATCATTAAAAGAGATTCCGAATCGTAAAATTACCGATATATTTACCGATATAAATACCGATAAATTAACCAAAACAGAATTGGAATTTCTAGAACAAATTGCATACTATCTTGATAAAACAGGTGAAATTACCAATTATCGTGCTCAATTGCTTACTAATAAATCGGATATAAGCGTTAAAAAATATTTTGCAAAATTTGTTGAACTGGGACTTTTACAAGTTGAAGGAAAAAATAAAGGTAGAAAATATCTTATCATGAAATAAAAACAAGAATACCACCATTCTTCACCAATAATTCAACCCCTGCTTAGATCGAAAGAGTATTCCATACTAAACTGACCTAACTAAATCAAGATTAGAAATCGTTATGATAGATTGGGTACTTAATTATTTTCACTAAGTTTCTTTAATATTTCATCAACTTCTAAATTTAAAATTGAAAAAGCAAACCATTTCTTTCCTAAATCTTTCAATGAAGCTCCTATATGGTAAATTGTTTTCCTATCAATAATGATAAAACGATCATGTGATTTATTAAACTGATTGATTTTTATATCAGGATATTGCAATCGATATTTTTTTAAGTCAAGATTAATTTCTTTCGTCAATGCTGAACTGTAAATAATAACATTAACCTCTTTTTGTCTCTTCGATAACATAAGAAGAATATTCTCATCAATGTAATTATCAATTAATATAATCGATTTTTGAGCTTTTCTAATTAGATCAGAAACAAAAACATAAGCATCAAATACTTGTCCATCAAAAAAAATTCCTTGATTTTGAGGCATGCCAGAATTAATTAACATATCAATTTCATCAATTCTTTTTGCTAATCTATCAAAATTATCTTCCATTCTGTTCATTCTGGTATTAAGTGCGTACCCTTTGAGTAAGTAGTCTTTTAGAATTTTATTTGCCCAAATTCGGAATTGTGTACCTTGCTTCGATTTAACCCTATAACCCACAGAAATGATTACATCAAGATTAAAGTATTCAAGATTTTGTGTTTGAGTTTTTTCTTTAACTGCACCGTGTTGAGTGGTATGTGCAAAAAATGCACATACCTCTTCTTTTTTCAATTCACCTTCTTTAAAAATGTTGTTTATATGACGATTTACAACGGTTCTATCTCTCCCAAACAAAGTGCCAATTTGCTCAATGCTAAGCCACACAGTTTCATTGTTAATTCTAACTTCAATACGCTTTGAAATTTGGTCTGCCTGATAAATTATAATCTCATCTTTCATGGCTTAGTCTTTTAGTTTATATGTAGTTTTGTCATCTATTTACTCATTGCGAATTTTGAAAATATAACGACTATAATCGCAATAAAGGTTAAAAGTTATAGTCATTTTTATTTAAATTAATGCGCACAAAGATACAAATATAAATAATTTAAACACTGATAGAAACTTCTATTTTTTTGAAAATATTTTAATAATTCTCATTAAATTTTACTATTTTTGCTCCTTATTGCATTTAAATCGAATCATAGTTTCACAGATACAATCACAACCATGACCACTACACAATATATTGAGAATATTAATAAAAGATACAAACTAGGAAACGCTACAGAACACACATTTCGGGGGGATTTACAACAATTGATTGAAGATCTTGTTCCCGGTATCAGAGCTACCAATGAACCCAAAAGACAAAGTTGTGGTGCGCCCGATTATATCCTTACAAAAAAAGATATTCCAATTGGTTTTATTGAAGCAAAAGATATTGGAGATCCTGATCTCGATGGACAGAAAAAAACCGGAAATAAAGAGCAGTTTGACCGATATAAAAGCTCTTTGAGTAATCTGATTTTTACCGATTATTTGAATTTTCATTTTTATAGAGATGGGGCGTTTCTTATGAAAATTTCAATTGGAGAAGTGACCGAAAAAGGGATTAAACCTATTCCTGAGAATTTTGAACGTTTTGAACAGTATATCAAAGATTTTTGTCTCTATATTGGACAAACTATAAAGAGTTCCAAAAAGTTGGCTCAAATGATGGCAGGAAAAGCTCGTTTACTTTCTGAAGTGATTGAAAAAGCGCTTGTATCTGATGAACAAAATAGTGAAAACAGTACATTACAGGATCAAATGAGTGCTTTTAAACAAATTTTGATCCATGATATTACACCCAAAGGGTTCGCAGATGTATATGCACAAACGATTGCTTATGGAATGTTTGCAGCAAGAACCAATGATCCCACATTGACCACTTTTAACCGTCAGGAAGCTTTTGAATTGATCCCTAAATCGAATCCCTTTTTAAAGAAACTGTTTGGCTATATTGCCGGATTAGAGGTGGATGATCGGATTAAATGGATTGTGGATGATTTGGTAAGTATCTTTTTGGCCTGTAATGTGGAAGAGATGTTAAAGAACTATGGGAAAAACTCCAAAATGGAAGATCCCATTATCCATTTTTATGAAGATTTTTTAAGTGAATATGATCCTAAACTAAGAAAAGCGAGAGGGGTTTGGTACACACCCGCTCCTGTAGTGAATTTTATTGTGAGGGCGGTTGATGAGATTCTGAAAACGGAATTTGACATGCCTCAAGGTTTAGCAGATACGAGCAAAACGAAAATAAAAGTGAATGTACAGGGAAAAATGGTAGATCAAGAGGTTCATAAAGTACAGATCCTAGACCCTGCCACCGGAACAGGTACATTTTTAGCCGAAGTGATCAAGCTGATTTATCAAAAGTTTGAGGGACAACAAGGAATATGGAGCAACTTTGTTGAAAATCAACTTTTACCCCGATTAAATGGATTTGAGATCCTGATGGCCAGTTATGCGATGGCACATTTAAAATTGGATCTATTACTAAAAGAGACCGGATTTAAAGCCACCAAAGACCAACGTTTTAGAGTTTATTTAACCAATAGTTTGGAAGAATATCACCAAGACACCGGCACTCTATTTGCCAACTGGCTCAGTTCCGAAGCCAACGAAGCCAACCACATCAAACGAGACACTCCCGTCATGTGCATCATTGGGAATCCACCTTATAGCGGAATATCATCCAATAATGGAGAATGGATTTCAAAATTAATTGAAGATTATAAATATATTGATGGTGTTCATTTTAATGAAAGAAAACATTGGTTAAATGATGACTATGTTAAATTTATACGTTACGGACAACATTTTATTGAAAAAAATGGAAGTGGAGTTTTAGCGTTTATCAATCCGCATGGCTTTTTAGATAATCCCACTTTTAGAGGTATGCGTTGGAATTTGTTGAAAACGTATGATAAAATTTATACCATCGATTTACATGGAAATAGTAAGAAAAAGGAAAAAGCTCCTGATGGAAGTATAGATGAAAATGTTTTTGATATCATGCAAGGGGTTTCTATCAATTTTTTTATTAAAACAGGAAAGAAAAAAGAAAAGGAATTAGGACAAGTATTTCACTTTGATTTACTAGGGAAAAGAGAATTTAAATATAATTTTTTATCAGATAAATCACTTAAAGTTGTTAATTTCGAAAAACTAAGTCCTGAAAAACCCTTTCTATTATTTGTTGAAAGGAATATTAATGGTGGTATACAGTATTATCAAGGTTTTGGAGTTAATGATTTTTTTACGATTAATTCCGTAGGTTGTGTTAGTGCAAATGATGGCTTAAATTTTTCTTTTTCGATAGAAGAGCAGATCAATAAAATATCAGATTTAATTACAATGCAAGAACATTTATGGCGTTTAAAATATAAAAGACCTAAAGATGCAAGAGATTGGACATATTTAACTGCATTAAAAGATGCTCAAAATAATAATTTAAATTCCAACTATGTTAAAGCTTCTTATCGTCCTTTTGATGATAGATGGAGTTTGTATACTAGTAACTCTCGAGGCTTGTACTCTAGTCCTCAACCAAAAGTAATGAGCCATTTATTAAAATATGATAATTTGGGATTGATAATTGGCAGACAAGGGCAGGTAGTTGGTTCAATGCCTTGGAATTTATCCTTTATAACAAATACTATTACTGACTTTAATATGTTTTATAGAGGAGGTGGTATGTTGTTTCCATTGTATTTTTACCCTACTATTAAAGATAAACAAACAACTGTTAATTCTTCAAAAAGAACTCCAAACCTAAACCTTGAAATAGTCCATCAAGTAGCTGAAAAGATTGGATTAACGTTCACCAACGAAAAAGAAGAAACGGAAAACACTTTTGCACCGATTGATATTTTAGATTATATTTATGCGGTATTACATTCACCTACATACAGAGAAAAATACAAAGAGTTTTTAAAAATTGATTTTCCTAGATTGCCTTATCCAAAGGATCAGGAAACATTTTGGGAGTTAGTCAAATTAGGAGGAGAGATCAGACAGATCCATTTGCTAGATAGTCCGATACTTAACAAAACACAAATCCAATATCCCATTGATGGCACACATGAAGTGATCAAGCCAATTTATGAAAACGGAAAAGTGTATATCAACGAAACCCAATATTTTGATCATGTTCCGGAAGTCGCATGGAATTTCTACATTGGCGGTTACCAACCCGCTCAAAAGTGGCTCAAAGATCGCAAAGGCCGAACCCTCAACTATGAAGATATCGTTCACTACCAAAAAATCATCATCGCCTTGTGTGAAACAGATCGGTTAATGAAAGAGATTGATAAGATTGAAATTGAATAACTTAAAATATATACTATGATTAAAAGATTAAAAGAATTTCAAGTTCATGAATTATTAAATCTCCCTGAGTCAGGTATGGGATTTCAGTTAATCGAAGCCAGTTTAAGTGGATATGGTTTTTCACACAAGTACTTAGTATTAAATTCTCAGATAATAATTGAGGATAATCCTCAAATTTTTTTAGAAATAAAATCTTTTTTTCAATCTGGATATCAAGCAATGTCAGCTTTGCCAGAAGTTGAATTTAAAAATATTAACTTAGTAGAGAATCTTACAAATTATCGGATTAAATCTTACTCAATGAATAACGGTACAGGCGCAATACATCAACCTATTATCCATGCTAATGGTATAGAATTGTTTACTCGTTTATCAGCATTTGAAAATGACAGAAGAATTGATTTTATTAATAAAAAAATATTACCAGGAAGTTTTGCAACTACTAATGATGATTTTATTTTCTGTAAAAAAAATAATATTAATCCCATTGATCGATATGCTTTGCCTAATAACGAAGAGATAAAATGGGCATTTCATTTTCGACCTAAAAATACAGATACTCTTCAAAAAGGTATTGTTGAGCCAGCATACAATCATAATGGGGGAGGTGTTGAAGCATATTTTGCTAATGGAACTTCAAAAGATACATTATTTGGTAAATATCCCTATTAATGAGCGATCCACAAAAAATACAACTTTCAGAAAAGTTTGTCCAACAATTAATGAATACTCCAGAAACAGGGATGGGCTTTCATCAGGTAGATATTTACTTGAATAATGGAATAGTTTTAAGAAATAAAATTGTACTAAATTGTTCGATTCTTATTTTAGAAGATTCAATTAAAATTGACCCTAACGAGATTGAAGAAATTATTGTTAATGAATCTATATAACAAACTCTATTAATTATTAATTTAAAAATATTCAATTATGTCTCCTAAAACAGTTCCAGTCCAACCTCATAGAAGATCAACACCTTCTCCAGTTCCAAGGAAAAATCCAGATGCTCCTAAACCAGGACCAAAAACAGTTCCAGTACGCCCTCATAAAAGAACACCACCTTCAAAATAGATAGTTCAGTTAAATTTAATAAATAAATTATGAATAAAACAGTTATAATTTCGATTATTTTAATTCTATTTTCGATCACAACAAAAGCACAATCAACTTCAGATTCAATTCAAATTTTAACCAAAAAATTTGAATTATTAGAGAAAAATACATATAATGCTGGAATTGAAATTCAGAATTTTTATTATTTTCAAACTAATAGTATTATTTATACATGTGTTGGAATTGGTTCATCTACTATTGGTGCATATTTTTTATCCACAGATAATTTTTTAACTAAAAATTCAGATTTTTCATATATACCTTCTATGATTTTTTTTACGATTTCTGCATTTACATTAACAACTGGAATTGTATATCATTTTAAGAGTTTAAAAAGTTTAAAGAATGCTGGTCTTGAATTAACTTCAGGTATAAATCAGGTTGGACTTAAAGTTAACTTTTAATCTAAAACTTTATAGTCTTTTTATAATTAAATCTTTTATTTTTGAATGTTTATCACAATTTTTTTCGCAATTTTAAAAGTTAATGGATTATTAATAAACGAAAAGGAAAGTATTTTTTTTTAAATCATTATTAACAGGCTTCAGTAGTTTCTATCACATAATTTGAAAATAATAAAACAAAAATTCACTGAATAGCTCACCCCTTCTGGATTGGGAATGGGACATCTTATTTTCCTTTCAATAGACATACAATCTTCACCGTTGCCTGAAGCGTTGCATTCCATTGGTGTAGAGCGTTCAGGGCAGCCTCTTTTTGGATGGTGGAGAGTTGCGATTCTCCTTGAATTTGATAGTATGCAGCCCGGGTTTCTTCAATGGTTTTAATTCGAAGCAGACCCTCCTGAATCTCTTCCGGTGTTACTTTAAGTCGGAGGAGGGAAGTTGTTAAGTTGGGGTTTTCGGTTAGTGTTTTGTAAAATGTCCGAACCACTTCCAGCCAGGGAATAAAATTGCGGGGAACTCTTCCAGTGAGCATCAACTGGGTCTGAGCCATCGGGTCATTTTGGAATACCAACTTCGCTTTTTTGCGATGTAATCCGTATAGTGTCTGCAACTAGCTTTTTGCTTCTTTGAAATAATAAACTTTCTTCTTGAGTAAATCCTTGTGCCGAATGTGATCATCATACGAGGTTCTTGCTTTATCATATAGGGCTTTTCCTTCCTGTACCGCATCCTTATCATATCCGAACTCGGCCATTTTAATGGCAAAATCGGTTTCTTTCTGAAGGTTATCTATTGCAATTCTGCAATTTTCGAGCAATTGAAGATCACTCATGGTTCTTTTTGTAGCCATATTGGTGTTTTATACTTTACAATCTATTTCCTTTTAAATACTTTTCATTATCTTACTAATATATTTCATTTCCTTAATCATACATCTTAATATCTTTTGAATAATTCTTATTTTCTTATTATTACATTTGTAATCCTTAACATTGCAATTCTATTCCTTAACGTTCTTTATTGATTTCTGACTATTGCTTTTTATTAAATTGAATAAGGTGAGGGCGTTTTTCATAGCTCTGATATTATTTCCGGGACAAAAATAAGAAAAAATGTTCAATGTGCTGGTGTTATCAAATGCTCATATGTACAATTTTTAAAGATTTACCACCCCGCCTTCGGCGCCCTCCACATCCCTAATGCGAAAAACCTGCGGTTTTAAAGATGTTTTCTACCACAAAGTTCGCAAAGTTTTTCACAAAGTTCCACAAAGTGCTGAAAAGCAAATTCTTTGAAATTCCAATTATTGAATTAAATTATTAGAGTGAATAATATATTATATGCAATAGGGTTTACGTTAAAGATATTGAAATATGATAACCATTTCATTAAAAAAAATCAATAAGTTAACTCCTACTAATATCACTCACTTTATTTAAGAAAGACTCCATCTTTAAATTTTCCAAAATATTTTTTGCCATTTTTAAGGATCATTGTTCCTTGACCATTTGGTAAACCATTTTTGATCTCACCAACATATTTATGCCCTTCAGGGAATATATATGTTCCTTGACCATTGGGTACATTATCTTTAAACTCTCCAATATATTTTGTACTATCTGGATATGTGAGAGTTCCTTGACCATTATAATTTCCATTTTGGAATTCACCAATATATTTTTCCCCATTAGGAAATAAATATGTTCCTTGACCATTTGGTAAATTATCTTTGAATTCTCCTATGTATTTTTCACCATTTGGATGCGTGAGTGTTCCTTGACCATCATAAAGACCATCTTTAACTTTTCCGACATATTTTTCCCCATCTGGATATGTAAATGTTCCTAGACCATTGGGTGTATCATCCTTGAATTCTCCAATATATTTTGATCCATCTGGAAGTGTGAGAGTTCCTTGACCATTGTATTTCCATTCTTTGAATTCACCAACATAATTTTCTCCACTTGAGAAAATAAATGTTCCTTGACCATTTGGTAAATTATCTTTAAACTCTCCAATATATTTTGTACTATCTGGATATGTGAGAGTTCCTTGACCATTATAATCTCCATCTTTGAATTCACCAGTATATTTTTCTCCACTTGGATATATTATCGTTCCTTGACCATTTGGCAAATCATTTTTGAATTCACCAAAATATTTTTGACCAGCTGTGAATGTATAAGTTCCTAGACCATCGGCAACATTATCTTTAAACTCTCCAATATATTTATCTCCATCAGGAAATGTATGAGTTCCTTGCCCATTGAGTTTATCATCCTTGAATTCTCCTTCGTAAATGGAACCATTTGATCGTATATATGTTCCTTTGCCATTGAATTTTCCACCTTTGAATTCACCAATATATTTTTCTCCATATGGATTAGTCATTGTTCCTTGGCCATTGCTTGTTCCATCTTTGAATTCTCCGATATATTTTGAACTATCTGAATATATATAAGTTCCTTTACCATTGTAAATTCCATTTTTAAATTCACCAATATATTTATCCCCATTTGGAAGTGTGAGCGTTCCTTGACCATTAGGCAAATTATTTTTAATTTCACCGATATAGATTTCCCCATTTGGAAAAGTAATTTTTTTCGACTCATTTTGTGCATTTATCAATTGTATTGAAAACAATACTAATAAAACAAGAAATAGCTTTTTCATTTTTAATTTATTTATCAAATAATTACTCTATTATTCATCAATGGTAAAATTTTAGTAATCAATATTTTTAAAGTTCAACAAAAATACAAAAATTATAATAAAGGTATTATTCATAATGAATGTTTGTGTTTTTTTTAACATTTAATCATAATTCATTTACAAACTAATCACGAAAACAAACTTGCACATTACACTAGAGTAACCAACAAGAAAAACTCTTTTCTCTTCAATTATAAAACCGAAGGTTTTGAGTGCATTAGGGCGGAGGCCAAATACCCAAATAAAGTAACAAGTAATAGGTAACAAGTAACAGGTACAATTAACAAGAATTATCTGACAATTTCTAATTTATTAGAATTTAGTTGTATGAGAATAGGAACACATTGAACATAACGAGAACAGGAGTATGGGCCGGAGACCGACCCTTTGGCAAGCGACGGGGTTGATTTTCGATGTGCCAGAAATTGTGTTGAGCGCAGCCAAAGGGGAATGCCCAGATTAATGTGCTAATGTGCTAATATGCTAATGTGCTAATGTGTTAAAAGGGACAAGGGGAAGGGGGAAAGGGTTTAGAAATCAGCGTTCTATTTTAGCATAGGGCAAAGACTAAAACCCAAAACCCAATACCCAATACCTAAAACCCAATAGCTTCAATTTTGTGAAAATCTTAACATGAAAATCACAACGTGTTAAAAAAAATCGATTATTTTAACATGAAAATGAAAAAAATCTCGATTTTGTTGTATATTTGCCAATAAAATGGTATCAATTTGATTATTTTTGTGTTATGGATCATTATTCAATTCCTTTGTTGCCACTTCCAATTGATTTGGAAACAAAATCAGTTTTAAAAAAGTTAAATAAAGTTCACAAAGCACTTGCTGAATTGAATGGTGTTGCCGAAACGATTCCTAATGAAGCTATTATTATCAATACTTTATCCCTCCAAGAAGCAAAAGATAGTTCCGCTATTGAAAATATTATTACTACTCAGGATGACCTTTATATCAGCAATACATCGACTCAACAGTTTCCTACCATTGCAGCAAAAGAGGTATGCAATTATGCTCAAGCTTTAAAAGAGGGTTTTCAGTCGGTAAAACAAAAAAATCTTATTACGTGTAATCAACTTATTGAAATCCAAAATATTCTCGAACAAACCAACGCAGGATTCCGAAAATTGCCAGGTACAGCATTAAAAAATGATCAATCCGGTGAAATTATATATACACCTCCTCAATCTTACGATGAGATTGTAACATTAATGAACAATCTTGAAGTTTTTATTAATGATGACTCCATTTCAGATATAGATTCATTAGTAAAGATGGCCATTATTCATCATCAATTTGAAAGTATTCATCCCTTTTATGATGGAAATGGTAGAACCGGAAGAATTTTAAACATCTTGTATTTGGTTAAAGAGGAATTGTTGAATCTTCCCATTTTATATTTAAGTCGCTACATAAATCAGAACAAGGGAGAATATTACCGTTTGTTACAGGTTACCCGTACAACTCAAGATTGGGAAGCCTGGATTATTTTTATTCTTGAAGCAGTAGAACAAACGGCATCACAAACCACCGCAATTATCAGAGGTATTAAGAAATTGATGATGGAGCATAAAAACAATATCCGGAAAAATTTACCCAAAATATATTCTCAGGATTTAATTAACAATATTTTCAAACATCCTTATACAAAAATTGATTTTTTAGTTCAAGATCTTGAAATTAGTAGACAAACAGCCTCCAAATACCTTGATCAATTGATAGAAATTGATATTTTAAAACTTCACAAAATTGGGAAGGAGAACTATTACATTAACTCTGCTTTATACGATTTTCTCAATAATGCACCTCAAATTATCAAGTTAAAGAAATCCTAAAATCTTAACATGAGAATCGGGACGTGTTAAAAAAAATAGATTTTGTTAACATGAGAGGGATTAATGTGCTAATGTGCTAATGTGTTAAATGGGACAAGGGGAAGGGGGTTAAAAATCAGCGTTCTATTCTAACAAAGGACGAAAGACAAAAGACGAAGGACGAAAGACTAAAACCTAAAACCTAAAACCCAATACCCAATACCCAAAACCCAATATCATCTAAAAATGGATCATCTCCTTCGGCACCAAGTTGTTTTCCATAGTCCAGAAATGGGCTTCACCATGGGCAATTCTGAAGATGATTAACCCGGGACTTTCAGGAGTCAAACCAAATCCTTTTAAAAATGGACGCTCTTCAATGACTCTCTTTTTAAGGTTTATGTCGTCTAATAATTCAGCTTTGCCGGAAACTCTTAACATAGTGCCAATCATGCCGCTGTGTTTGTAAAAACAGGCTTCCATATTTGGGTTGTTCAGTATTTGTTTGTAAAGTTCTTTCATACTTCCGGTTTGGAAATAGAATCCTGTTTCATCTGCAAACCAGAAACCCATATATCTGACTCTGGGTTGGTCATTTTCAATCGTTGCTAATGAACACATGGGATTTTCATTAGCAAATGCAATACATTCTTGAATGGTGGACATTGTTAATTTGTTTTATAAATTTAGAGTTCAAAAATACAATTATTTTCCATTTAATAATCAAAAAAAAAATTGATTTTTCTAATATAGAACGCGGATTTTCAACCTTTCAACTTTTCAACAGCGAAGCGTTCAACCTTTAACCTTTTAACTTTTTTCACATTTATTAACATTTATGTTTTATGATTCGTTTTTATTACTATATTTGCACCGGATAAAAATAAAATTTTTATATAAAAATACAAATCAGAATCATACAAATAAAAATGGAGGTATAAAATGAAAAAAGCATTACTTTTAATTTTAGTCGTATTATTTAATATTCATTGGCTGTTTTCCCAGGATATTATTATTCCACAAAATGGAGATGATATCAGAGCCAAAAATGTACAAATTTATAGAGATTCAATCACTTACTTTGATTTTGACATTCCTGATGGATCCCAAAAAGTGATCTCAATTCCGGATATTTATATGATTCAGTTTGAGAATGGAAATAGTGTTTCTTTTTCATCTAAACATAATGATTCGAAATGGAGATTGCCCGAATTTATCAAACCAAGAAAGGATTATAAGGGGAACTATTATATGATTGGTCAAATGCTCGGTGCGTCTGACAATTATGTATATACTTTATTTCAAGTTCAGGCGAGATTTGGCGAAAAACAAGGATTAGGTTTCCATTTTGGGTATGGTTTTATTACCAATCTTTTTGGATCTGTACCTGTTTTTTGTACCGGTGTGAAGTTCTATCCATACAAAGACTTCTATATCAATGGACAAGTGATGTCGTTTGGTTATAAATTGTCAAATTTGTATGATTCTGGTCCAAAAATAGGCTATAGTTTATTAGCTGGTTACAACTTTTACTGGGGAAAAAAGGTTGATATTGGTGTCACCCCTGAGATAGGATTTATGTACAATCCGTATTTTATTTCGCCGGGAAAGTATTTAAAAACAATACAATGTACGGTGTTTCTTAAATTATAAGACGAAGGACGAAAGACAAAGGACGAAAGACAAAGGACGAAGGACGAAAGACAAAAGACTAAAACTTTACCCAGAATTTGATTATGTTAAAAAATCATTACTTTTGTATTCAATTTTAAAATATGAAAAACAAAATTAATATTGGATTTATTATTGTCATTTTAATGTTTGGTTTTGTATCATGTGTGGTACAAGGATTGAACATTAACTATAAGAGATTAGATGAATCAGAAAAAAGTTATTTTGTATCCTATAATCCAGTTCATTTGTTTCAAAAAGTGAATAATCCGGATACTTTGAAAATTGAACAAATCACTTCTGATACCATTAAAGAGATCCTTCATCGATATCCTTTTGTGTGTTATTATAGCTGGGTTCCCTATTGTTCCAGTTCAAAATGTGAAAATTTAAAGTTCTATTCCGATTTAGAGGAACTATATAGAAAATGGGATCTTCATTTTTTAATTGTCAGTGAAACCTATGATATTGAAGATATTAAACATCGTGTTATTACATCAGGATTTGATAAACAATTGTATGTAATTGAACATAATAAAGAAAAATACGGAGAAAACAGGAATAAAGTGGTAACCCGTTTTATCAAAGAGATCAACGGAACAGACCAAGTCTATTCCTATAATTTTTACTATAAATCCAAATTGATTTATCAGGGATATGAGTGTTCAGAAAAAGTAATTGATAGTTTGATCAATAGCTGTATTGAAAAGTAAATAAATCTTCTCACGAGAGGGATTAATGTGCTAATTGGTTGAAAGGTTTAAGGTTTAAAGGTTTTAGGTTTAAAGGTTTAAAGAGTTTATAGGATTTTCAACTTTCAACCTTTCAACAGCGAAGCGTTCAACTTTAAACTTTCAACAGCGCAGCGTTCAACCCTTAAACAGCTGTTACCTGTTACCTGTTAAATGTTACCTGTTACCTGTTAAATGTTACCTGCTACCTGTTACCTGTTACCTGCTACCTGTAACCTGTTACCTGCTACCTGTTACCTGCTACCTGTTACCTGTTACCTGTTACCTGCTACCTGTTACCTGTTACCTGCTACCTGTTACCTGTTACCTGCTACCTGTTACCTGTTACCTGCTACCTGTTAAATGCTTCCTTATTCACCCTCTTCTGCAGCATTCCGGAAGGAGATAGTCTTGTTCGTGGATGTTACAATCTGAACAAAGAGTTGAGTCGCAGCAGGTCATGCATACCCTTTTGTAAGGAAGAAAGCAGGAAAGTTGAATATTTGTAGTTAAGAAATCGGGTTTTACCGGTTCCTCCCGCATGAGGTCTGTAGATAAGTATTTTTTGTTATCATCTGAAAAAACAGTTACAACCAAAGCATCTTTGCCCAATTTTTCCTGAACCAAAAGAGCTCCCAAGAAGTTTGCACCGGAAGAGATACCTACAGCTAAGCCCAATTCAGAAGAAAGTTTCTGAGCCATAATCATGGCATCTCCATCATCCACACTGATAATATCATCGAGCTGGTCTAACTTACAAATAGCAGGGATAAATTCATCAGATATCCCTTGTATTCTGTGTTTTCCCACTTTATGTCCGGTAGACATCGTTGGGGAATTGGATGGTTCTAAAGGGTAAATTTTACAGTCGGGATTTTGTTCTTTCAAAAACTGACCAACACCCATCACTGTTCCTCCTGTACCAACACCTGCTACAAAAGCATCCGGAATCAGATTGCGGAACTTCATTTGCCACCAAATTTCAGGTCCGGTAGTTAAATAGTGCGCTTCAGGATTGTGAAGGTTGCTAAATTGTAAAGGTAGAAACCCATTATTTTCTGCAGCAGCACGATTGGCCATTTCAATACTTCCTAAAAAACCACCCTCTTCCTTAGAAACTAATCTCAATTTTGCTCCTAATGATCGCATAATATTTTTCCGTTCATCACTCATCCAATCGGGCATAAAAATGTGCACCTGATGACCTAAAGCACGACCAATGGCAGCGATAGAGATACCGGTATTGCCGCTGGTAGCCTCATAAATATCCATACCCGGTTTTAGCAATCCGCACGCATAAGCCTGAGATAAAATATGGTATGCCATTCTATCTTTAATGCTTCCGGTCATATTTAAATTCTCAGCTTTCGCGAAAATTCTTCGGGGTTCGTTTTTATAGGTAAAATGGATCTCCAAAAGAGGAGTATTTCCAATCATACTTTTTAAATGTTGAATGACACGTGATTGATCCATAAACTATTAATATTGTTATAAATAAAAAAATTAAACTCATTAAAATCGTAAGCAAAGATATAAAAATTTGATGTATCTTTGCAGGTTCAAATAATGCCCAAATTTTATTTGATTATAATTTACGTTAATTAATTGATATAATGGAAGAAAAGAAAGAGAAGCGTAGTTTTTCCGGAACACGCAAAAAAGCTGATGAGAGCCCAAAAAGAGAGTATTCAAGAGGAAGATCTGAGGGTACTGACAGAAAAAGAACATTTAAAGAAGGAGAAGAGAAACCTCGCAGAACGAGAATCGATGAGAAACCACGCAGATCTTTCAATGATGAGAAACCTAAAAGTTCATTTGGTGAAGACAGACCACGTCGTGAATCCAGTGACGATAGACCAAAAAGAGCTTACAGTAGCGACAGACCACGTCGTGAATCTAGTGACGATAGACCAAAAAGAGCTTACAGCAGCGACAGACCACGTCGTGAATCCAGTGACGACAGACCACAAAGATCTTACAGTAGCGACAGACCACGTCGTGAATCCAGTGATGACAGACCAAAGAGAGCATACAGTAGCGACAGACCACGTCGTGAATCCAGTGATGACAGACCAAAGAGAGCATACAGCAGCGACAGACCACGTCGTGAATCCAGTGATGACAGACCAAAAAGATCTTATAGTAGCGACAGACCACGTCGTGAATCCAGTGATGACAGACCAAAAAGATCTTATAGCAGCGACAGACCACGTCGTGAATCCAGTGACGATAGACCAAAAAGAGCATACAGTAGCGACAGACCACGTCGTGAATCCAGTGATGACAGACCAAAAAGATCATATAGCAGCGACAGACCACGTCGTGAGTCGAGTGATGACAGACCAAAGAGAGCATACAGTAGCGACAGACCACGTCGTGAGTCGAGTGATGACAGACCAAAGAGAGCATACAGCAGCGATAGACCTCGTCGTGAGTCGAGTGACGATAAACCAAAAAGAGCATACAGCAGCGACAGACCACGTCGTGAATCAAGTGACGACAGACCACGCAGATCATTTAGTGATGACAAACCAAGAAGATCATTTGGAGATGATAGACCACGTCGTGAATCGAGTGATGACAGACCAAGAAGATCATTTGGAGATGATAGACCACGTCGTGAATATAGTGATGACAGACCAAGAAGATCTTTTAATAACGAGGAAGAGAAACCAAGAAGAAGAAGAAGAGATGTTACTGCAGAATCCTCAATATTAACTGAAATTGTTGAAAAAAGGATAGCTGAAGGACGTCAAAATCCTCCTAAACAAAAGATTCTTTCTTTAGAACATGAAGAATTGCACGGACCTATTCGTTTGAATAAATATATCAGTAATGCGGGAGTTTGCTCCAGAAGAGAAGCTGATGTTCTAATTGAGTCGGGTTCAGTGACGGTTAATGGTGTGGTTGTTACAGAGATGGGATCAAAAGTTTTACCAACGGATGAAGTTCGTTTTGGAGATAAAATACTTCAAAGAGAGAAACCTGTTTATTTGGTTTTAAACAAACCTAAAGATTTTATTACTACAACTGAAGATGAAAGAGATCGTAAACATGTACTTCAACTGGTAAAAGGAGCTTGTAAAGAGAGAATATACCCTGTGGGAAGATTAGATAAAAACACTACAGGATTATTATTGTTTACCAATGATGGTGATCTTACTAAAAAATTGACTCATCCGAAACACGAAGTGAGAAAGGTTTATTATGCAGAATTGGATAAAAATTTAACTGCAAACGATTTTGAAACCATAGCTAACGGTATTGAATTGGAGGATGGTGCCATAAAAGTAGATGAAATTGCTTATGTGGGAAGTTCCAAAAAAGAGGTAGGTGTTACTATTCATTCAGGAAAAAACAGAATTGTAAGAAGAATTTTTGAACATTTAGGATACGAAATTGTTAAATTGGATCGTGTTGTATTTGCAGGTTTGACTAAAAAAGATTTACCAAGAGGAGAATGGCGCTTTTTAACAACTGCGGAAGTGAACATTTTAAAAATGAGTGTAAAATCTAAATAATGAGTTATCGATTTGCATTGATTGGAGCTGCAGGCTATGTAGCCCCAAGACATTTTAAGGCCATTAAAGAAACGGGGAATCAGTTGGTTGCCATATTGGATAAGTCTGATAGTGTTGGCATTATTGACAGTTATTTTCCGGAAGCATCACTATTTTTGGAGGCTGAAAGATTTGATCGACATTTATATCGTTTATCAAAAGATTCAGAAGAAAAAGGGGTTCAATTTGTTTCAGTTTGTTCCCCAAACTACTTACATGATGCTCACATCAGACTCGCTTTAAGAAATAATGCAAATGCAATTTGTGAAAAACCCTTGGTGTTAAATCCCTGGAATATTGATGGGTTATTTGATATTGAGAGAGACACCGGAAAAAAAGTGTTTCATATTCTTCAGCTCAGACATCATCCATCTGTTATTGAATTAAATAAGATGGTTCAAAACAATCCTATTGAAACTAAATATGATATTGATTTGACCTATATAACCGGTAGAGGAAAATGGTACACCTATTCATGGAAATCAGATATTGAGAAGGCGGGTGGAATAACCACCAATATCGGATCTCATTTTTTGGATATGTTAATTCATATTTTCGGAAATGTTCAACAATGTAATATTCATCTTTCCACTCCTACTGTTGCTGCAGGATATTTAGAATTAGAAAAGGCAAGAGTGAGATGGTTTTTAAGTATTGATGCTCAATATATTCCTAAAGAGATTAAGGATACCGGAAAAACCACCTATCGTTCTATTCTGATCAATAATGAAGCATTTGAATTTAGTGATGGGTTTACTGATTTACATACACTTTCCTATCAAAAGATTATTCAAAATGAAGGATTTACATTACAGGATGCCTATCCTTATGTGAATTTATGTCATCAGATCCGAACACAAAAACCAGAAATTCATTTAGGAGAGCAACATCCATTTTTGTCAGTACATTCTATTATTTAATACGATGAAACAATATTTAGATTTATTACAACATATTATTGATGAAGGTCAATTTAAAGCTGACAGAACCGGAACCGGAACTTATAGTACATTTGGATATCAGATGCGGTTTGATTTAGCTGAAGGTTTTCCTGTTTTAACAACTAAAAAACTCCATTTAAGATCGATTATTCATGAATTATTATGGTTTTTAAAAGGGGAGAGTAATATCAAATATCTAAAGGATAACAATGTATCTATATGGGATGAGTGGGCGGATGAAAATGGAGAATTGGGTCCTGTTTACGGAAAACAATGGAGGCAATGGGAGTGTGCTGATGGAAGAGTTATAGATCAGATTTCTAATGTAATCAATCAGATAAAAAGCAATCCGGACTCCAGAAGATTAATTGTGAGTGCCTGGAATGTAGCTGATATTGACAAGATGAAATTACCACCTTGCCATGTTTTATTTCAATTTTATGTAAGTAATGGAGAGATCTCCTGTCAGTTATATCAAAGAAGTGCAGATGTGTTTATTGGAGTACCATTTAATATTGCATCTTATGCTTTGTTGCTCATGATGGTTGCACAAGTTTGTGAACTTAAACCTAGATATTTTATTCATACATTTGGGGATGTTCATATCTATTCAAATCACTTAGACCAGGTTAAACTACAACTAACCAGAACACCTAAGAGTTTACCCAAGATGGAGATGAATGATGATATTAAAAATATTTTTGATTTTAAATTTGAAGATTTTAAATTGATAGATTATAATCCGGATCCACATATTAAAGGGGAAGTAGCTGTATAAAAAAAGGGAGTGTAAATCACTCCCTTTTTTATGTCAATTTAATGAAAAATTAGTTTTTAGTTTTAGAAGTTTTTCCGGTATTACCAACATTTGTATTGGTTTGTTGTTGAGCTTCTTTAAGAATAGCTTTTTGTTCTTCAGGAGAGTATTCATTAATGTGTTTGATTTTTTCTTCTAAAGTACGTTCAACCGGTTTTGGAGTAACAGTTTTCGTTGGAGCTGTTTTAACAGCTTCTTGTTTAGTTGGCATTGTTTTTACATCACCTGGTTTAGGAGTTACAGTTTTCACTTCAGGAGCTTTTGTTACTTTTTTTGTAGGTTCTGGAGTAGGAGCAGGAGCTGGTGTAGGAGCAGGTGCTGGAGCAGGAGCTACAGTTTCTTGAGGAGCTGGAGTTGGTTCTGGAGTTGGTTCAGCTTTTTTACCACATGATGCAAGGATTAGACCTGATACGGCTAATAACAAAAATAATTTTTTCATAATGATTCAGATTTAAGTTAATATTGTTTTATTTTCATGCTACAAAAATACAAAAAACAAATACAAATAATAAACAAATGTTGATTTTTTTTAAAACTATTTTTTTTAAATATTTAAAAATTTTGGTGTATATTTGCAATATCAAAATATGATCGCTATATATCAATCAATCAAATAATTTAATAAAAGGAGGCTCCATTGTTAAAAGGTAGAAGTTTAATAGATCCCTCGGATTTTACTCGTGAAGAGTTTCGTGAAATCTTCGATTTAGCTCATGAAATTATCAAAAATCCGGAAAAGTTTAGTAAGAGTTGTGAAGGAAAAATCTTAGCAACTCTTTTTTATGAACCCAGCACAAGAACCCGTTTCAGTTTTGAAGCGGCCATGTTACGATTAGGTGGACAGATTATTGGTTTTTCTGAACCCAATTCCAGTTCCGTTTCAAAAGGGGAAAGTATATCAGATACTATTAAGACAATTGAGTGTTATGCTGATATTGCAGTAATGAGACACCCCAAAGAGGGAGCACCAAAAGTTGCCAGTCAATCAGTTTCATTTCCTGTCATTAATGCAGGTGATGGAGGACATCAACATCCTACACAAACTTTAACGGACATTTTAACCATGGAGAGATTGAAGGGAAATATTGAAAACAAAGTGTATGGTTTTTGTGGTGATTTAAAATTTGGAAGAACAGTACATTCTTTAATTAAATTTTTAAGTAACTATGAAGGAGTACGATTTATTCTGATTTCTCCTGAAGAGTTAAGAGTGCCGGAATATGTTCGTGAAGAGATCATGAAGAAAAAAAATGTTCCATTTGTAGAAGTTGAAAAAATGGAACCATACTTAGGAGAGATCGATTTTCTATATATGACAAGAGTTCAAAGGGAACGCTTTTTTAATGAAGAGGATTATATCAGATTAAAAGACCGTTTTATTTTAGATGCTGAAAAAATGAGTTTTGCATCACCTGAAACTTATATTTTGCATCCACTTCCAAGAGTTAATGAGATCAGTGTTGAAGTTGACATTGATCCAAGAGCTCAATACTTCCAACAAGCCAAAAATGGTATGTTTGTTCGTATGGCACTTATTTTAAAACTATTAGGAATTTATTAAAATTTGCATCATGTTAGAGATTACTAGTATAGAAAAAGGGATTGTAATTGATCATATTCCATCTGGTTATGGGATTAAACTATTCAATCTGTTAAAATTGGAAAAAGCTGATTATACAGTTGCACTGATTATCAATGCATTCAGTGATAAAATGGGAAAAAAAGATATCATTAAAATTAATAATAAAATTGAATTTGATGTTGAATTTTTAGGTCTCATAAATGCTGATCTTACCATTAATATCATTGAAGACGGTAAAATTATTAAGAAAGTAAGACTTACTGTTCCAGAGAAGGTTACCAATGTGATTAAATGTAAAAATCCAAGATGTGTTACCTCTGTTGAATCCAATATTGATCATGTTTTTCACCTTGTTGATCGAGAAAAAAGATCCTATCGGTGTGAGTATTGTGATGACATCATAATCCCATACTCCAAATAATCCGGTAAAAGTACACTTTTTTAACTAAAATACAGGGTTATAAAATGCTTATTATTAATACAATAAACATTTTATGACCCTTTGATTTGTTGCTCATATTAATAATGATATGAACAACCAATTGTTAATTATTATTTTTTTAAAAATCAACAAAAAATAAATCTTTTTCATTAATTTTGCTGATTATCATTAACTCAAACCATGAATCTATTTAAAACCATTCTTCGTGTTGTTCTGGTTTTAACCATAATTGTGATTGCGGTTTTTGCAGTTATAAAAATGCAGAATCGCTCTTGTGGTGGGATTAAAGTGTTAATCAATTATCAAGGAGAAAATCCCATTTTAACAGAGAAAGATATTATTAAGTTGATTGATATAGCACAAATAAAGATTGTCAATCAGAAACTTAAAACTATCCCATTAGAAAGAATTAAGCAAGTTTTAAGTAGTAATATTTATATTACAAAAATAAATCAAATTAATTTTTCGGGTACTCAGTTAGTGATCAACGTTACATTAAGAGAGATTCTTTTACATGTTTTTTTACCCAATAATAGCTCTTATTTTATTGATTATGAAGGTATTGTAATACCTTATACTGATAAAATCAAAGAAAAACTATTTATTGTAAATGGTAATTTAAAAATGAACTTAACAAAAAATCAAAATATTTTAGAAAAATCATCATCATTAAAATCAATATTTATTATAGCTTCCCAACTCATAAAAGATCCATATATGGTTGCTAATTTTAAGCAAATCTATCTTAATGATAAAAACATCATTGAATTGATTCCAATAGATGGAAATACTACCATTTTATTTGGTGATGAAGTTGATGTTAATGAAAAAATATTTAAGATTAAAGAAATTTATTCCAATGTACTACCTTTTAGTGGTGAGAAGAAATATAAATTGATTGATGTAAGGTTTAAAAATAGAGTGATTGCAAACAAGGAAAATATCTGACATTTATGGCAAAAAGAAAAAACACATTAACAGAAGAGATTCCAACAATTGTTGTTGGATTAGACATTGGGACAACCAAAATTGCAACAATAATCGGGTATATATCTTCAGACGGGAAAATTGAAGTTTTAGGGCATGGAAAAGCCGAATCTACCGGAGTACAACACGGTTTGATTTATAACTTAAACAGAACCATTGATGGGATAAATCAATCTGTATCCATAGCTAAGAACAGAGCAGATTGTGAAGTAACAAACGTCTATGTTGGTGTTGCCGGTAGGCATATCAATAGTTCTGAATACAGGCATGTTATGTTGAGAAAAAATGGTCGTGAAGAGGTTATTAAACAGGAAGAGATTGACAAAATGACCGAAGATTTAAAAACCATATCAGTAGGAGTTGGTGAAAAAATTATAGATGTTATTCCTCAGAAATTTTTTATTGATAACAACACAGAGCGAGAAGTGATTGATCCGGTTGGAGAACTGGGAGAAAGAATTGTTGGATTTTTTCAATTAATTACAGGTAATGAAAGTGAGATTAGAAAAATCATTAAATGTGTTGAAGAAGCTTCTTTAATTCCATCTGAAATCATTCTTGAACCATTGGCATCAAGTATGGTCTGTTTGACTCAAGAAGAGAAAAAACAGGGTGTTGTTTTAGTTGATATTGGAGGTGGAACAACCGATGTTGCTATTTATATGGATGGAAATCCTGTATTTACAAAAGTGATTCCATTTGGGGGAAATGTTATAACCAAAGATATCTCCAGTGTTTGTCAGATTACTGAAGAGATTGCTGAAAAATTAAAAATTCATCACGGAACTTGTGTAGTTGAAAAAAGTAATCAAAATAATTTTATTACCATACCTCAATTTCAACAATCGGATCCGATTAAGATTAGTGAACATTATCTGGCAAAAATCATATTTTCAAGAGTTCAACAAGATATTCTTGATAATGTCAAAAGAGCTATCGATGAATCCGGTTATAGTAGAAAGATTATGAGCATTGTGTTAACCGGAGGAGGTGCTACGTTAAGGCATATTAAAGAATTAGCACAATATACGCTCCAAAAACCAACAAGAATTGGTATTCCAGACATAGGATTTAGTGCATTGCCTCCTGAATTAAAACATCCTATGTATGCCACAGGACTAGGTCTTTTAAAATATGGCACGATTTTAAATTATCAAAAAGGAAATGTAGAAGGTTTTGAAGATAGTGGGACAGTTAAGTATACTCATTCCGGAGAAAAAGATAAGCCATCAAAAAGCATATTTAAACAATTTAAAAAATATATTTCAGATTTATTAGATAATATTTCTGAAAAAACTGAATAAAGAAACCATTAACCATTAACAATAAGAACATGACTGAAAAAAAATATTTTGAACCTGATTATGGAACTAAAGCAAACACTTCCATCATTAAAGTGATTGGTATTGGTGGCGGCGGTGGCAATGCAGTAAAACACATGTACAAAGATGGAATTCAAGGGGTTGATTTTTTGATTTGTAATACAGATAGAGTGGCATTAGAAAGGAATCCGATACCTGAAAAACTAGTTTTAGGAGAATCAGGCTTAGGAGCTGGTGCAAACCCGGAAGTTGCCCGTCAGTTAGCTGAAGAGAGCAGAGATCAAATCATTGAATTTATTGGACACGATACCAAGATGTTATTTTTGACGGCAGGGATGGGAAAAGGTACCGGTACAGGTGCCACTCCAATAGTTGCCCAAATTGCAAAAGAGTTAGGTATTTTAACAGTTGCAGTTGTAACAGAACCATTCCGTTTTGAAGGAGAAATTACTGCAAAACATGCAGAAGATGGAATACGTGAATTGAAAAAACATGTCGATTCCTTAATTATTGTAAAAAACCAAAATATTTTAAAATACTATAACGATCTTGACTTTGATACAGCTTTTGGACACGCAGATGATGTATTGAAAAATGCTGTCAAATGTATTGCTGAATTGATAACCATTAATTTAGATCAAAATATTGATTTTAATGATATAAAATCTATAATGCAGAATAGTGGTCCTGCTATGCTTGGTTTAGCTGAAGCTGAAGGAGAAAACAGAGTTCAAAAAGTAGTTGAAGGAGCATTGAGTTGTCCATTATTATCAGAAGAACATATTACTAATGCTAAAAACTTCTTATTCTCATTAAGTTATGGTCCAGATGATAAATTTACCATTAATGAGTTTGATGAACTTACTCAATTGTTATCCTCCCTCAGATCAAACAATGCAAGGGTAATATGGGGAAGAACTGAAGATAAATCCCTAAACAACAGGATCAAGTTAGCTGTAATTGTCACAAACTATGCTGTAGATGAAGTGATGATTACGGATATGGGAAATGGGCAGGTAACAATATTAAATGATGACACAATCAGTCAAGTTCCCCTTGTCCCTGAAAACAAATCAGATATGGATTTTGAAAGTGAACTAAGAGACAACAGTTATTTCTCTCAAAAATACGGAAATAGCAAAGTCATTGATATTACAGATTTGAATGATATAAATTCTCCATTTACTCAAAGTCAGGGTACTATTCAGGAATCAAATAAACAATATGGTTCTAGTGAAAAATCAAAATTTGACAATCCATTAGATGACATATTTTTGAATCAAAACAGTTTGAGAAATTCAGACAGTAATAACATTCAGAATACTTATACTCCAACCCCTAATATTGAGCGACCAATAGAACAGCCAAAGATGGTTCAGGAGTCAGTTCAACAACCCAAACCATATACTCCCAATATTCAAGGAGCGACTGTAAATATTCCTAAAAGTGCTACAAAAACTGCTGATTTAACTCGTCCTGAAAAAGTGGTTACACATGTAGATCCACGTTTTGAAAATGATTCCGCATTTAACGAATTATATAATACACCAGCGATGCATAGACAAAGGGAAGAAACAATGACGATATCAATGGAAAAACAGAATCCGATTGATTCCATGTTTGGGGTAGATGATGATATGCATAAGTTTTTTAAATCTGTACCAGATTAACTGATCAGTCAGTTTTAATTATTTTATATGGGAATTATCATAAGACAAAGTATTAAAGGTACTATTGTAAACTATATTGGCGTTCTGATAGGGATCTTTACTACTTTTGTTGTGTTAACAGATGTCCTAAAACCTGAGGAGATCGGATTAACGAGAATACTGATTGATGTAGGCATGTTGTTTGCAGGACTGGCACAATTAGGTACAGGATCTTCTATTATAAGATTTTTCCCCTATTTTAAAAATTTAGAAAAAAAGCACAATGGATTCTTTTTTTGGACATTGGTTATCCCGTTGATTGGATTTTTATTTTTTTTAATTCTTTTTTTTGTTTTAAAAGAACCGATAAGTCATTTTTTTGGTGAAAAATCACCATTATTCGGTCAATACTATATTCTCTTAGCCCCATTATCGTTTTTCATATTATATATGAGTGTTTTCGAAATCAATGCTAATGTATTGATGAGAATTGTGGTTCCAAAATTAGTAAGAGAAGTAATAGTAAGGGTTTTAACATTAGGCACATACATACTATATGGATATAGTATAATCAATTTCAATCAGTTTATTTTTTTATTTTGTGCAGTATATGGAATTGCAGCAATTGTGAATGTAGTTTATTTGATTTCATTAAAAAACATCACATTTAGACCTGATTTTAAATATCCAGATCCAAAGCTAAAAAAGGATTTTTATTATTATTCATTATTTATCATAACAACTACATTGGTAAGTGCAATAACACCCAGTTTAAATACAATATTTATCAGTGCTAAGATGGGATTGGTATATACTGGAATTTTTGCGATATCCAACTATATGGCAGCATTTATAGAAATACCCTACCGTTCCTTAGGCTCGATAACCCAACCACAAATATCACAATCAATAAAAGATAATGATTTGAAGATGACCAATTATCTATGTCAAAGTGTAGCAGTACATCAATTACTTATAGGGGGAATAATACTTTTATTAATATGGATCAATATTGATTTAATTTTTCAAATCTTACCGAATGGATCACAATATGAATCAGGGAAGTATGTAGTATTAATTTTAGGTTTTACACGATTATTTAATGCAACGTATAGTGTAGGGACGACAGTATTAGGATTTTCAAAGTACTATTATTATTCATTATTTTTTACGATCATTTTAACAGGATCAGCAATACTATTAAATATATGGTTAATACCCAAACTGGGTATGGATGGGGCAGCTTATGCATCATTATTTTCAACACTGATTTATACGTTACTATTATTGTTTTTAGTAAAAAGGAAGTTACATGTATCACCATTTTCAAAAAGTCAATTTTATATTATTGGGATTGTGGTAATTTTGTATTTTATATCCCTAATATGGAATCAGTATATTACCAATTTATTTCATCAATTAATAAGAAATCAATTGTACAGTTCAATCATTGATGGAATAGTAAAGAGTATTATTTTATTAGGGATAGGACTTTGGGTCATAATAAAGTTACAAATATCGCCTGAGATTAATCAGATATTGAAGAGGGGGTATAGTAAGATTAGGAATAAATAATCAAAATCTTAAGTAAACAATTTCAGCAATAAATTTTATAATATTCGAAAGATTTTCCCTTCAATTTCTTATTCCGAGAAAGTGTTGAAACAGTTAGATTTAATTTTACATGTTTTGTAATTATCAGTTTTATAATTATATACAAAATTATTTTTCCACACTATCTC
>Ga0316605_10000176_pt1 | contig 58062 bp, 51 predicted proteins | sample OWC_soil_day20_n_FD_207666 | JGI IMG/M metagenome (GOLD analysis project Ga0316605, IMG submission 207666) | Wetland soil microbial communities from Old Woman Creek delta, Ohio, United States - OWC_soil_day20_noCT | ecosystem: Environmental > Terrestrial > Soil > Wetlands | place: USA: Ohio...
GTGATGTAAGTAAATATGATAAAATTGATTACAAAAATGGGATTATTCAAAAAAAATGAGAAATTACGTTTATGAGAAAGCATATCCAAAAAAATCTTCCGACCGCTCATGATTATAAATCCTTATAGTATATTAGTGTGGCATTATAAATACCACACGACATAAAGGAATTTAAAGACATTAATGTCATAATTGTCCTTTGCAAAAAACAAAACCTTGTTTCAGCAAAATAAAACAAGGAGTTATTTTCACAAAACAAGGGATTATTTGTACAAAACCTTGTTATAAAATTATAAAACGAGGAGTTAATTCTCGAAAGATGTGCATCTTTTTTCTAATAAAATTTATTGGGAAATTTAGAATTAAATCTCTAAGAACTTAGTCTTATGGTTTAATCTTTACAAAGATATAAAAAAAATCTTTATTAGTCAATATTTTAGATTGAAATTTTTATTTATTCTTTGATGAATTATCAGAGGATTATAAGCCAAAATGATTTTTAAATGGTAATTTTTAAATTAGGATTAGGCGTGTGCTTGCCCTTATTTTTTTGCCTTTCTTTAGTAAATAAATTCTCCGAATTCGGATTTGATAGTTAGTTTGGTTTTTGGGCTTTCCTCTACTCTTCCTATAATTTGGGCATCTACATTGAATGTTTTGCTTATGGCTATTATGTCTTGAGCTGTTTGTGGGTCGGTGTAGATTTCCATTCTGTGTCCCATATTGAAGACTTTATACATTTCCTGCCATGAGGTTTGTGATTCCTGATGTATCATCTTGAATAGTGGTGGGATTGGGAAGAGGTTGTCTTTGATGATGTGTACGTTGTCGACAAAGTGCAACACTTTTGTTTGTGCTCCTCCTGAACAGTGTACCATTCCGTCTATTTTTGCTCTATGTGTTTCAAGTATCTTTTTGATGATTGGTGCATAGGTTCTTGTTGGTGAAAGTACCATTTTGCCTGCATCCATTCCTTCTATTTCGGTTGGGGAGGTTATTTGTTTTGTTCCACAATATACTACTTCATCGCTAAGTGAGTTGTCGTAGCTTTCTGGGTATTTTACTGCAAGGTCTTTTGAGAATACATCATGACGGGCTGAGGTTAGTCCATTGGAGCCCATTCCTCCATTGTAGCTTGTTTCGTAGGTTGCTTGTCCAAAGGATGCCAAACCTACAATTACGTTACCTGGTTTGATGTTGTGGTTTGATATTATTTCGCTTCTTTTGGCTCTTGCTGTTACTGTGCTGTCAACTATTATTGTTCTAACTACATCGCCTACATCGGCTGTTTCGCCTCCTGTGGAGTATATGCCTATGCCCAGCTGACGCATTTGTTCCAAAAATTCTTCAGTGCCATTTATCAAGGCTGAGATTACTTCGCCTGGTATAAGGTTTTTGTTTCTTCCTATGGTGGATGAAAGTAATATGTTATCGGTTATGCCTACACAAAGCAAATCGTCAAGGTTCATTACTATTGCATCTATGGCTATGCCTTTCCAAACGCTTAAGTCGCCTGTTTCTTTCCAGTACATATAGGCCAAGGATGATTTGGTTCCTGCTCCATCGGCATGCATTACCATACAATAGTTGTTGTCGGAGGTTAATTTGTCTTCAATTACCTTACAGAATGCTTTAGGGAAAAGTCCTTTATCTATGTTTTTTATTGCATTGTGAACATCTTCCTTTGATGCTGAAACTCCTCTGAGATTGTATTTTTGTGTATCCATTACTTATTCTATAATCAATTATCAGGTTGCAAAGTTACGTTATTTCTATAACTTTTAAGTGCTTAAATTTAGTTTTTATGTTTTTGTGCCTATTCTTTTATTGCTGGTTTCAGGGATTAACGTTTTGCCAAAACTGTGGGAAAGACTTACTAACACATTCCTTATCGTCAACTTTTATGTTCTCATACTTCACTCCAAGCATTCCAAAGGCCATTGATATTCTGTGGTCATTGAAGGTTTTTATAATTATGTTTTCTTTTGGGTTTTCAAGTGTTTGGCTGTTTGCCTTTATAACAAATCTATTCTTATTGTCTATTTCTGCATCTGCTCCAAGGGCATGCAATCCTTCCAAAACGGCGTTCAGTCTGTTGCTTTCTTTGTGTTTCAGGGTGTCTATTTCTTCAAAGATAATTGTTTTGTTGCATACAAATCCAGCAACTGCAAGGCTTGGAAATATATCGGGGCAGTGCTTTATGTTAAATGTCAGGGTTTCTTGATTTGAAATATTTTCTAGATTATATGATAAGTAAAGGTTATTGTTGATAAACTGGCTTTCCACTCCCAAAAGAGAGAAATAATCTATTGCTGTTTTATCGGCTTGAAGTGAATGGGGGTTCTGGTTTCTTATTAATATTTTGCATCTTGGATATATGCATATTTTCTCATAGGCAAAGCAGGCTGATGACCAGTCGCCTTCAACGGTTATTTCCTTAAAGATGTATTCTCCCTGCTCTACTTTAATTCTGTTCTGTTTTTCTTCAATCTTGGCTCCATATTCTCTCATCAGAGCTATTGTCATTTGTATGTATGGAAGTGAAACAGGATTATCAATTTCAAGTTCCAAGCCTCCTTCAATGCAGGGTGAAATTAAAAGCAGAGAGGATGCAAATTGACTGCTTAGATTGGAGTTTATCTTTATTGTATTATTGCTTTTTAAGGCTTTTCCTTCAATTTTAAGTGGCAGGCAACCTTCTACTCCTATATAATTTATTTGAGCTCCCAAAGCCTTTAAAGCACTTACCAAGGGCTCAATTGGTCTTTCTTTCATCCTTTCATCCCCATCAATTATCCATGTGCCTTCTTTAAGCGAAAGCAGTGAAAGAAGAAACCTTACCACTGTTCCTGCATTGTGGCAATAGAGTGTTTGGCTTTTGCTATTCTCAATCTGGGAAAGGAGTTCTTTCATCAAAATTGTGTCTTGGGCTAAAGACAGGTTGTTGATTTTAGCCTTGGCTTGCGACAGGTTTTGAATAACTATAAGTCTATTGCTAACACTTTTAGATGAGGGAACGAAGAATTCTTTCATATTTTATTTGAGCAGATTAGAGGTTAATCTGAAACTCATTAATTTTTCTGTAAAGTGTTCTTTCTGAAATTCCAAGTTCTTTGGCTGCAATGGAGCGTTTGCCTTTGGCTCTTTCAAGTGCTGAAATAATCATTTTCTTTTCCATTTCAATCAGAGTGGTTGGGCTTTCATCAACTTCAGCGAAATCGTCATTTTCAATAACCTCTTCCTCTTCTTCCACCTTTTGAATTTCTTCCTTTATGGTTGGATAAACATGAGTTGAGGCTGAGCTTTGTTTTGGTATTAGAAGTGGCTCAATTTTATGTTCTCCAATAAGTTGTTTGATAAAGACTTTTATTTCTTCAACCTCTTTCTTCAGTGCTTCAATCTGCTGTTTGTTGGTAAGTATGGAAAGGAGCAAGTCTTTTTGACTGCAAAAGCTTTCATCATTTGAAAACCCATCCACAACCATTGGCAGGGCTGAAACTGGAGGTATGTATTCTTTAAGAACATCAAGGGTGATTAGTTTCTCTTTTTCTATTATGGAAATCTGTTCTGTTACATTCTTCAACTGACGTATATTGCCTTTCCAGCGATAGTTTAAGAGATAGTTTCGTGCTTCATTGGTCAAGCTGAGGATTGGCATTTTATATCTTTCGGCCTGATCCACTGCAAAACGGCGGAAAAGCAGGTATATATCATCTTTTCTTTCTCTTAGTGGTGGAACATAAATGGAGACTTGACTTAAACGATAGTATAAGTCTTCTCTGAATCGTCCTTTGTTGATTGCATCCAGAAGGTTTACATTTGTTGCAGCAACAATTCTAACATCCACTCTTTGGAGTTTGCTTGAGCCAACGGGCAAAAACTCTCCACTTTCCAAAACTCTCAATAGTTTTGCTTGCATAGACAAAGGAAGTTCTCCAACCTCATCCAAAAATATTGTTCCCTTGTCGGCTTCAGAAAAATATCCCTTACGGTCTCTGTCTGCACTTGTGAAAGCTCCCTTAACGTGTCCAAAAAGTTCACTTTCAATTGTGCCTTCTGGAATGGCTCCACAGTTTACAGCTATGTATTTACTGTGTTTTCTTGAACTGTATTGATGAATTATTTTTGAAAATACTTCCTTTCCAACTCCACTTTCTCCAGTAACCAAAACACTCATATTTGTTACAGATACTTGAAGCGCAATCTCTAACGCCTTATTGAGTTGGGGGTTGTTCCCTAAAATTCCAAATCTTGTTTTAACCGATTGAATATCCATCTTTTTGTTTTCTTAGAGTGCAAAGATACAAAGAATTGACAAAATGTCAGTCTATAAAAAATATTAATATCTACATTAAGTATCTAAAAGGTAAAAGCAACCATTCAAACATTTTATCAACTCCTGAACGATTCTTCCAACTTTCATAGTCAAAAGCATTTGTGTATTTCAGAGTTGTTTCAAAATGTTCTTTTAACTGCTCAATAACTGATTGTTCTTCTCCAATTAGAGCCAGTTCGTATTGATAACGAAAACTTCTGTAATCAAAATTTGCAGAGCTTATGGAGAATAGCCTTTCATCGACCATAAAGCCTTTGGAGTGAAGGTTTCCTATTTGATAAAATCTAATATCAACTCCTCCCTCACAAAGTTCTCCTAAAAACTTCCTGCAAACTATATCAGCAATTCGAACATCGGAATGGAAAGGTATAATAACAGTTACCTTAACTCCTCTTGCAACAGCATCGCAGAGTTTCTTTCTAAGCCTGTGCCCTGGCAGGAAATAGGGACTTTCAATTACTATTTCGCTGGTTGCCTTATCTATTAAATCCTGATAGTATTTCTTAATGGCTTGATGATAGGGATTGGGTACATCCTGAACCAACACCCATGAGTTATAGTATTGATTTCTCTTATAACTTTTGTTGGATAGTTTATATTTATCGTAGGTTCTAAAGCTTTCATTAAAAGAATATCTGAAAAGCTTTGTTAGGTCAGCATCATCAATTCTTAAATTCAACTCTCTCCAACTAATGGAATATGCTGTTAGATTTGCAGAGCCTATATATGTTATGTGATTGTCAATAATTAGTATTTTGCGGTGATTGCGACAATGGTTTTTAATAAAATAGGTTCTTGCAAGTTTAATTTTCTTATAAACCCTCAGCTCAACTCCAAATTCTAATAATGGCTCATAAAAGGCAATATCTGAATTGCTCCCCCATCCATCAATTAAAACTTTTACTTTAATTCCCTGTCTTGCTTTCTCGATAAGTGCTAAGCGAAATCTCTCTCCAATTGAGCCTGTTCCAAAACGAAAGGTTTCTAAAGCAATGCTTCTTGTAGCCTGCTCAATATCCTTAATCATATCGTTGAACAAAACAAGATTGTCGTTATAAACTTTGTATTTATTATCCATAACCTATTTTTAGGCACATTAAAATTTTAATACAATACGACTTTTGAGGTCTCTTTGTTTCATAAATGCTAATAAAAACAAAGAACGCATATGAATATATCATAGGTCTTTCCGCTAAAATAAACAGAAAAACAAATAAAAAAGTGCCGAGAAATTTTGTATTTATAAAAATAGTTGTAATTTTGCACGACCAATTCTGAAAGGAATTGGAGAGATGGGTGAGTGGCTGAAACCAACAGTTTGCTAAACTGTCGTACCTATAACGGGTACCGGGGGTTCGAATCCCCCTCTCTCCGCAGAAGAATTGAGGAAGATATTCGGGGTGTAGCGTAGTCCGGTCATCGCGCCAGTTTTGGGAACTGGAGGTCGCAGGTTCGAATCCTGCCACCCCGACAAAGAGGAATCAAGGGATTCCTTTTTTTATCAAATGATGGTTCAGTAGCTCAGCTGGATAGAGCAACTGCCTTCTAAGCAGTAGGTCGTGGGTTCGAATCCCGCCTGAATCACAAAAAATAAAGCACTTACAAATTATTGCAAGTGCTTTTTTATTTTACTAAATCAAATCTATTATTATTTTTTAGGAGAACTTATATTTTATAAATCGTATTTACGTTTTAAACTTATCCTGCTTCCTCCATTGTAAACATTGGTATATCCATTTGAACTAAGAAATGCTTTAGCTGAAGCTGACCTCATCCCTGAAGCACAACAAGTAATTAAAGTATTTTCTTTATTCTTCAACTTACTTAGATTTTGAGGAAGTTTATCAACAGAAATATTCAAAGCACCTTTTATATGGCCTTGTGAAAATTCTTCTTTTGTACGAACATCAAGTATTGTTGCACCATTTTTAATCAATTCTCCTAAATCTACTGAAGGAGCCATTCCTAATATTTTTCTTATTGTATCACTCATTTTTTCTTTGTTTTTAATTTTTGACGCTGCAAAGATATATCAAATTTTTGAATTATTATAATATCACTAATAAATTATTTTATTATCACTCTTTTTTCTTAGAATATCACTTAATTAGGAAAATAACTTGTATCTTTGCCGAAGATTAATTTTAGACTAAATAAAATAAATTTCTGTAATGATATTTAAAGAAGATATTTCAGAAAAACTTGCCAGTGAATTGTTTGAAGATAAGGATAAGACCTTAGAGTTCATTGCAAAAATTAAATGGAAAGATGGTTTTGTTTGTACAAAATGTGGCAATACTAATTATTGTGAGGGCAAAACTACTGCTTCAAGAAGGTGTACTCGTTGCAAAAAAGAAGAATCGGCTACTGCTCACACAATTTTTCACAATATTAAATTCCCAATAAACAAAGCTTTTTACATTGCATATAATGTATGCGTTGTGGGTAAAGAAATCTCTTCTTACGAATATTCTGACCTTCTTGGACTAAATCAAATGACTTGTTGGAAGTTTAGAAAGAGAATTAAAGATTGCATTATTAAACAAAGTCAAACCAAAGATAAATTAAAAATAAAGTCAATATTGATGTCAGATGAATAAAATAAAAAGCGCTTTAATTTAAAACTTCAAATAAGTTTAGTTAGGAGTAGTTTTTATTTAGTCTTTTTCTTTGGCAACTTTTTCAATTATTTTTAATAGTTCTTCTTTTTCAATTGGCATTTCAACAAATTTATTACATCCTGCTATAAAAGCTTTTTCTTTTTCTATAACTGAAATTTTTTCTGATATTGCTATTATAAATACTTCTTTACTATTCTCTCTTATCTTTCTAATTGTTTCAATTCCTCCAATATCATAAGACATTAGAGAGATTAGTATTATATCTGGATTTTCTGTAATTGTTTTATCAATTGCATCAACTCCTGTTTTTGCACAAATAATATCATATTTTGCATTCAAAACCTCATCCATTAAAATCATTGGACACATATTTTCGTCAGCAACAAGTATTTTAGTTTTTTTAGAATTGTAATATTCTACTTCAATATTAGTATCCTTTGCTTTTTCATCATCAATAATAATTATTTGTGATTTTACTATTGCCCAGAATAAGGTTCCTTGTCCTTCTTTAGATTCAATATCATATTCTGCTCCAGCAAAATCTAATATTGCTTTAATTATTGATAATCCTAATCCTGTTCCTGATTTATAAGAGCCAAGCTTTTCAAACCTGTTAAATGCTTTATGAATATTCTCATCAGAAATCCCCTCTCCTGTGTCTTGTACATAAAATTTAATCTTGTTTTCATCAACAACTTCATATCCAATTTTTATATACCCTTTCTCTGTAAATTTAATAGAATTATCTATCAATTCTTTTATAATTTGAGTTAATCTATTTTTATCGAGATAAACAATACAACTTTTATGAGGACTTTCAACAATTAAATCAACTCCTTCATTCATTTTATATTTAAAGACACTCTCTATTTCATCAAAATATTGCTTTAAATCGAACTTAATCCTTTTCAATTCCAAAAAGCCTGTTTCTATTTCCGAAAGGTCTATTATGTCATTAACAAGGTCTAATAGATTATTATTATTCTCTCTAACAATTTTTTTATATTCATGCTGTTCTTCCTTATCGTCTGAATCAATTACAAGATTAGTAAATCCAATTATTGCATTTAACGGTGTTCTTATTTCATGAGTAATATTTGATATAAAATTAGATTTAAGTTTTTCGTTTTGAATTGACTTTTCTAATGCCTCATTAAGTTTTGATTCTGTTACTTTGAAATTTTCTATATTGAAAACTATTGCATTCATTAGTCTGTATTTCTCCTTTTCATTTTCAATCAATTCAACAATACCTCGTGCTTCCCACCACAAATAAACCTCGTCATCAGAAAACCTTCCTCTAAATTCAAAACTAAATTCATAATGTTCTTCAACTTGTAAAAGGACATTATAAAATTCAACAAACTTATCAACAAAAGAAGGCTCAATAATTTTCTCACATATTTCTAAAACAGTATATTTTACAGTTCTCTTCTCTCCATTATCATCATTAAAAATTAACTGTATTATTTTTTCTCTTTCATCAAAAATACTAAAAACTGTTTTTAAGGAAGGGATGGCAAAAGAAAGTAGCTTAATATTTAATTCTAATTCCTTTTCATGTTGCTCTTTTTCTCTTATTTTCCTATTAAGTCTTCTATTCCTAATTCTTAAGATTAAAACAACTATCAATACAATAAGAATAGCTAAGAACATTATAATTATTATAGTATGAACCATAAAGAATGCCCTTAACATATGAACTGGTTCTGCATTTTTAGGAAGAAATTTTGGACTTCCTCCCATTTTTATTATTTTAGCATAATCGAAAATAGGAGTTGGAGGGATATTATCAATAGTCATCTTCTCTGGAATTTCTCCATTAAATATTCTTATTGCTTTTGCTGCTGCTGCTTCTGCATTCTTTTTAGCCGATTGAACAAAGCCTCCAACAAAGCCTTCTCCAATAAATCCATCATAAACATTAAGTATTGGAACTTTTGTATTGGCTATTATTTGAGGATAAAGATCATTTGCAAAATATCTTTTCCCTCTATTATCAACCAGCCAAGTGCTAAATATAACAAATGAATTTGGTTCTAAATTTCTGCATTTAAGCAATAATTCTTCTTTGCTATTTGCGTCAACACCATATTCTACTTTTATTCCATCATTTTCATATCCCTTTAGAATATGTTTTGCTTCATTCATAAAGAATGCTCCTGTTGGAGATTTATCAGCCCATACATATATTTTATTTGTGTTAGGGAAAATTCTAAGCCCAGTTTTATAAACTTGACCAACTCCATACTCACTAATAATTCCTGTTACATGTTTTTTATCAATTTTTCTTCCCTGCTCCAATTCAGAAACAAATATAATTGGTAGTTTGCTAATTATAGAATCTGTATAAGTTAGAAAAACATCTGTTGCTCCATAATCAAAGGCTATCACAACATCAACCTTTTCATTAAGTTTTGCAAAGTATTCCTTAACTATTTTTGTTCTTGTTTTAAGATCTGGATTTATTTTTTCATTAAGATACAATTCAAGTAGTTTAATTGAATATCCATTTTCAATAAACTTATTCATCATTGACTCCTTGCATTTTATTGCCCAATGATTTTTTTCGTTGTAAGAACTAACATAAACTACTGTTTTCTTTAATTCATTTTCATTATTTGAATAAGAAAAAAAAGGAGTTAATAGAAATATTAAAACAATAAATCTAATAATTAAAGACTTTCTATAAGTGTTTAACATAATGGTCTTAGATATAATCAATAGACAAATATACAACATTTTTATTCCATTTGCAAACGTTAATTACATTTTTTAGACATTATTTCTTTTGTCAATCATGAGTTTTATATTTTACTGTATAGCAAAAAGGCACCTCTAATTAAGAAATGCCTTTAAGTTTTTTATAGAATTTATTATTCTCTAAATTTAGAAAGAATAAAATATTCTATTTATTAAGTTTCAATATATCAAAGATTGATTTGTTTTTTGCTTTTTCAATCATTACAGGCATACGAAGCATATCACCATAACCTGCCAATGAATAGTGTCCATCAATTTCATCATAATTAAATTCCGTTCCAACCATTGCAGTTTGAGATACCCAAGATTCAGAACAATAATCTATACTATCCTTATTTTGATTATAAGCTGTTAAATAATCTGCTCTATTGTTAAATTCCATATTTCCTTCTTCAGAATTCATAATAGCAATATCAGAAGAATAGTATACTAAAGGATTGTTACCAACAAAGGATAATGCTGTTTGAGAATTCTTTTCATAATTTGTTAGCAATAAACCTTTATTATCATTATAATATTGATATATTGCAATAAACACTGTATCATCGTATTCTCCAATAGAATATTTATATGAATTGTCTGAGTTTGCGAAATAATAAATTCTCATTTGTTCTATACTATCAAAACTTAATACATTAAAGCCTTTAGCTCTAATTGTTGATGAAACATATTGAAAGGTTTTACCGGTATAACCTTTCAACTCTGTAAAAATATTTGTTGTTGTAGGGGTTGGTTGTTCTGGTTCATCATCCTTACAAGAGTTAAAGGATACAACGCCTACAAGGGCTAAAAGAATTAATGTTAGTTTTTTCATTTGATTCTAATTTATTTGTTAATAATTTATTTGCTTAAATTGTATTGCAACTAAGAATATTTATATCAAATCATATGCCAAAGATACAAATAAACGCTTCGTTTGTCAAATTATTTGAATAAAATCACAACACTTAATATTTTAATAAATATTTACTTCTTTTTTTATTGACAAATTGGAAAATATTTTGTATATTTGCACTTTAAAGGTAATAAAACTTAGTTCTTTGAGTTTCCATTCATCTTTCTCCCAAAAATTTTGTTGAAATAAAAGATGCACATCTTTTATACCGAAAGATGCACGTCTTTTGGGGTGAAAGATGCGCATCTTTAGGGTAAAAAGTCCTTGATTAATAAGTTTTATATCAAGACTTTTTGAAAATATCCTTTGATTAAGAAGAAATATGATAAGGTTATTTTCAGCTAAAGCAGGATTAAAAAATTATAAACTAAAAATAAATATTAATTATGGCTTATTTTTACAGAACAAGAAAGAAATGCTACATAAAGAATGGAGACAAAGAAGAAAAGTTTTTTGCTGTCCCTGTAACAAAAGGAACTTTAGGAATGGAAGAAATTGCTAAAGAAATCGGTTCAAAAAGCATTGCTAAAGAAAGTGCAATTTTAGCTGTATTGAAAGAGCTTTCTATAATGATGAAAGGCAAATTGGAAGATGGATATAATATCAAACTTGATGGCATAGGCACTTTTGGAGTTGCCCTAACAAGTCTGGGATATGACAAAGAAGAAAACATAACTCCAAGAAGAGTTAAGTTCAGTAAAATGACTTATCGTGCAGATAGAGATTTGGTGGATGTTCTTCAGGAAATGAAGTTTGTGAAAGAACCTCCTGCACCTAAAGGAGCTATTGGCAAAAGAATAAAAAGAAAACAATTATAATATTAAAGTTATGAGCAGTATAGACAAATCAAAAGAAGTTATTTCTTCAATTGAACTTATTAATGAAAAATTAAACTTCAAAGGTGAAGTTGAAAACAATCAACCTGTTTTAATAGATTATATTCCTCCTTTTGGAGATGGGAATGGCTACACTTCTTTGGAACTATTCCTTTTAAGTTTATCTTCTTGTTTGGGGACAAGTGTTTTGACTTTAATCAGAAGAAGTGGTAAATCAATTACAAGTTTAAAAGTTGATTCGAAAGGATATCGTAAATCAGAACATCCAACTTCATTTAAAACAATTGAACTTAAGTTATACATTAAATCTTTAAATGTTGAAAGTGCTGATGTAGACAAGGCTATTAAAATATCTGAAGAAATGATTTGTCCTGTATGGGATATGATTAAGGGAAATGTTGAAGTTAATGTAAGCTATGAGATTGATAATAATTGATAAGTAAAAAAATAGTGATTAAATGTAATTCTTAATTTTTAATTACTATATTTGCTGTCTAAACAATTAGTTATTAATCAAAAACAAAGTTATTATGAAGAAAGAAGAAGACAATTCAATTTGTTGTCCAGAGTTTGACCCAATGCCATGGGATGATAAAATAATTGAGTGGGACAATAAAAGATTTATTAAGGGCAGTATTTGCACTTGTTTTTATATGCCTCTGAATTTCGGTTCTGTTATGAGAAAGCTTGACCAAAAGATTAGAAATGAAGGAGCAAAAATAGAGCAAAACTTGGGCTTATCAGATCATACTTCAAAGTGGAATATGGATATTTACTTGGCTGTTGACAAAGAAGTTTCTGGCTTGGATAATGTGATGTTGAGTGGTAAGTTTTACAGTAAAGTTTATGAGGGCAATTTTAAGGAAACGGATAAATGGTGTAAGGACTATAAGGGCATTGTGGAGTCAAAAGGGCTTAACATAAAGAAATGGTACATGTGGTATACAACATGCCCAAAATGTGCCAAGAAATATGGCAAAAACTATGTTGTAATTGTTGGACAAGTGGAGTAAATTGTCAAATATAACGAATTGATTATTAGTTTAATTGAGCTTATAATAAAAAATATCAGCATAATAAATCAATAAATAAAATATCGTTTACGTTATATTGACGTTACATGTAACAAAAAATATTACTAATTAAATTTGAATGTATGGCAGTAGAAAAAGTTTGGATTGAAGAAGGCTGTATAGCCTGTGGATTATGTGCAGACACATGTCCCGAAGTTTTTAAAATAAATGATGTTGCCAACGTTATTGAAGGTGTTAATTATAAAGATTACACCGATGGAATTATAGAAGCAGCCGAGTCTTGTCCTATTGAGGTAATAAAATATACTGAATAACGCCTATAAAATAGGATAATGCAAAAGGAGCAAATTAGAAATAATCTGCTCCTTTTCTTTTTTACTAATCTTTTTTTCTTATGATTTTTTCTATTTAATGAGTAAAATTACAATAAAGACTAATAAGTAATTTATAAAAAGATTATCTTTGTACCTTGAATAGAAAAAAAGATAAAAAATATATGAAGTTTAAATTAATTTATCCGAAGTGGAATAAATTGCCTGGGCAAACCACTTTTAACCTCCCTCCTCATGGACCAGTTGTTTTTGCTGCTTCTTTACCTCAAAGGGTTGAGGTTTCATTTACTGATGAAAATGTTGAAGAAATAGATTTTGATGAAGATTGTGATTTTGTTGGAATATCAATGATGCTTTCTACTCAAGTGAAAAGAGGATGGAAGATTGCACAAGAATTTCGTCAAAGAGGAAAAAAAGTAATGTTTGGAGGAATTTCAACAATGTTACATGCTGAAGAAACTCTACAATATGCTGATAGCATTTTTCTGGGAGAATCTGAAGGAAGAATGGAAGAAGTCATTAGTGATTGGGAAAAGGGAGAATTGAAAAAGGTTTATAATTTTATGAGCAAGTATCCTGAATTTGATTCCATAACTCCAGCGAGAAGAGATTTATATAAGAGAGATTTGTATAATCACAAAGGAGTTCAGATGGTGGACTTATTCCATGCTTCTCGTGGTTGTCGTTTTAGTTGTTATCCTTGTGCTGTATCTTATTTGGGAGGAAGAAATTTTAGACCTCGTTCTGTAAAACAGTCTATTGAAGAAATGGAAACAATAGATAATAACAGACTTTTTATTGTAGATAATTCTTTGGCTCAAGACACTAAATGGGAGATGGAATTGTTTGAAGCAATGATTCCTTTAAAAAAGAAATTTATTAGTCATACAATTGAAGATGATCCAAAGGTATTGTCAATGGCTTCAAAGGCTGGAGCATGGTATGTATATCAAGCAATTTATGATACTTCCGATTATATTAAAGAGAGAATTAAACGCTATCACGATTATGGAATTGGAGTTGAAGGAACAATTCTTTTGGGATTGGATAATCAAACCGAAGATGATATTAAACGTTTGATTGATTTTCTTTTAGAAATTAATTTAGATCTTGCTGAGTTTACTGTATTATCTCCTTTCCCACACACAAAGGCTTATGATGATTTAATGCGTCAAAACAGAATTTTTGATCACGATTGGGATCATTATAATGCTGGACAAGTTGTTTATCATCCAAAAAATTTCTCAGCAGAACGCTTACAAGAACTCTACAATTATGCTTGGGAAATTTTCTATAAAGAAGAAACTCAAGAAGAAAAGATGTTTAAACTTTTTACTCAAGTGATGTTACGTGAAATGGAAGAAGGAACATATCGTCCACGCAACAGAAAGCTTGCAAATAAATCTTTTGGGAAAGAAATAATAAGAAATATTAAATAGAGAAAAAGGCATGAAGGTTCCAGAGAAATATTACGATGAAGTGTTTGATTTTTTGGGTCAATGGGAAGTTTGGGGTAAATGTGGGTTAAAGATTGTAGATTACAACGGTAGGAAAGTAATAATAGTTACTGAACTATATCAAGAAAATCCAGGTACTTCAATTACCTATAATTCTTCATTACTGTTTAAGCAGATAATTGAGAAAAAAGGGTTTGATATTAATAATATAACTTACATTGAATGTAATCCAAACACTAATTCTGTTCTATCGTTCTATGATGAAGAATTTTTTGAAGTTAACTTTGAAATGATTGATAATCAATTTAAGAATCCAAAATACAGACAACTATCTTTAGAAGAAATTCAGGAGATAATTCCCATAAACTAACTAATTTAAAACTCCTACAGCATGAAAAGATTAATATTCTTTTTTATTTCAATTATAATTGTTTCATTTAACCTTTTTTCACAAAATGAGAAAATAAAACTTTGGAAAGATTCAGGTAATAGAGAATTAGAAAAGCAAACTCGACCTGCACTAACAGTATACTATCCAAATGACTCTTTAAGGAATGGAACTTGTGTGATAATCTGTCCAGGAGGAAGCTATCATCATTTAGCAATGAATACAGAAGGGCATGAGGTTGCTCAGTGGTTTAAAAGCATTGGAGTAACAGCTTTTGTTTTGCGATATAGAGTTTCTTTTAGAGGTAATCATCACCCTGCAATGATTGAGGATATTCAAAGAGCAATACAAATAGTTAGAGAGAACTCAACAAAATTTAGAATCAATCCAAACAAATTGGGTTTAATTGGTTTTTCTGCTGGAGGTCATTTGGTAACTATGGCTGGAGCCTTTTCTAAAGAGAGTTTCCTTGAGAAGAAGGGAGTTAAAACAAATGTTAGTTTAAGACCAAATTTCATTATCCCTATTTACCCTGTTGTTTCAATGCAAGATAGCATTGCTCATAAGAAATCTCGCAAAAGCTTGTTTGGTGAAAAATCATCCCCTGAATTAATGGATAAGCTATCACTTGAGAAACAAATCCCTAAAGATATGCCTATGGTATTTCTTTTAGCTGCCAAAGACGATGATGTAGTAGATTATAGGAATAGTGTTGCTTTAAACAATGCTTTAATTAAACAAAACATTCCATGCAAGTTTATCCTTTTTGAAAAGGCCGGACATGGGTTTGGTATGTTTAAAACAAAAAGTATAGAAAGCACTAATTGGAATTTGATTTTAATGGATTGGTTAAAAGAGAATAAATTTCTATAGAATAGAAGACATATATTGAAAAATAAAAATAAAAGATAATGCATTATCCCGATATTGAGTTTCAGCCTCAATCAATTATAAAAAGTTTTCAAGAGCAAAAGCTTAAAGAAATGTTGAATTATATTAATCAAAACTCTCCTTTCTATAAGAAGATGTTTTTGGATAATAAGATTGACTCTAGTAAGATAAAAACTATTGAAGACCTCAAACACGTTCCTTTTACAACCAAAGAAGATTTGCAAAAAAACAATGAAGACTTCTTTTGTGTTGACAAATCAAGACTTATTGACTACATAACAACTTCTGGAACTCTTAGCGACCCAACAACCTTTGCCCTAACTGATAAGGATTTGGATAGATTGACCTATAATGAATTGATTTCTTTTATTTGTGCAGGAGGACATTCTGGGGAGATATACCAATTAATGACAACCTTAGACAAAAGATTTATGGCTGGTTATGCATATTGTTTGGGGATAAGAAAAATGGGGGCAGGAGTTATTAGAGTTGGAAATGGTATGCCCGAATTGCAATGGGACACAATCAAAAGAATAAAGCCTAATGCTATAATTTGTGTTCCTTCCTTTATTTTGAAGATAATAAATTATGCTGAAAACAATAATATTGATTACAAGAATTCTAGCATAAAGAAGGCTGTATGTATTGGTGAAAACTTGAGAGAGGATGATTTTTCCTTAAATCTTTTGGGAAAGAAAATCAAAGAAAAATGGGATATTGAACTATATTCCACTTATGCCTCTACTGAAATGAGTACTAGCTTTTGCGAATGTAAGGAAGGAAAAGGAGGACATCATCACCCAGAATTAATAATATGCGAATTGGTTGATGATAATAATAATATTGTTAATGAAGGTGAATATGGAGAGCTAACCATTACAACTTTAGGTGTTGAAGGTATGCCTCTTTTAAGATTTAAAACTGGTGATATTGCAAAATTTCATTATGAACCTTGCTCTTGTGGGAGAAAAACAATGAGGATTAGTCCTATTAAGGGAAGAAAAAATCAGATGATTAAACTTAAAGGAACAACTCTTTACCCTGCTTCAATCTTTGATGTTTTGGATAATATTGATTATGTTGAAAATTATATTGTTGAAGTTTCTTCTAACGAAATCGGGACAGATAATATATTGGTTTATATTGGTTGTAGAGATGCTGAAGAAGACAAGATAAAAGACCTTAAAGATCGATTCAGAGCTCGTTTGAGGGTAGCTCCTGAAATTAAGTTTGAAGATATTGATAAGATAAAACATATTCAATTCCCTGAAGCTAACCGTAAGCCTATTAAGTTTATTGATAAAAGATAATTCTAAATCTCTATGCTAAACAAATTTGACCATATTAGACCTTACAATGACTCAGAAATACCTTTAGCAATTTCAAGAGTGGTAAATAATAAATACTTTCCAGTAATCATTCAAACTCTTTTTCCTGATAAAGAAATAGAGTCTTGTAAGAAAGAAATATTAAAAATAAAGAGCATTAAAGAATTTCAGTCTATATTTATGTATCCTATAGTAGACCAAATAATTAAACTTAGTGTTGAAGATATAACTTATAGTGGAATTAAAGAATTCTTGAATAATAATAAACAAAATATGTTTATATCTAATCATAGAGACATTGTTTTAGATTCTGCTCTTTTAAATTTTCAATTATTTAAGAACAATTTTGACACTTGCGAAATTACCTTTGGCAGTAATTTAATGAAAGGAGAAATTGTTATTGACATTGGTAAAATGAACAAAATGTTTAGGATTGTTAGAGGAGGAAATATTCGTGATTTTTATAAAAACTCTATGCAGGTTTCTTCCTATATGCGATATGCAATAACTAATAAAAAACAATCCGTTTGGATAGCTCAAAGAAATGGAAGAACTAAAAATGGATATGACAAAACAGAGATGGCAGTTTTAAAAATGTTTTCTTTAAGCAGCGAAAAATCTTTTACTGATAATCTTTTAGAACTCAACATCACTCCTGTGGCAATTTCTTATCAATTTGAACCTTGCGCTTTTTTAAAAACAGCTGAACTCTATGTTTCCTCCTATCAAAAATATGTGAAAGCTCCAAACGAAGACTTAAATAGTATTCTTAAAGGGATTAAGCAAAATAAAGGGAAGATACATTTGTCAGTTACAAAACCTATCTCTAAGGAAGAACTGGACTATTGTGATAGTTTTGAAAAGAATGAAAAGTTTCTTGTTCTTGCCCAAATAATTGACAAACGCATATACAAAAACTATAAACTTTTCAATACAAACTTTATTGCACATGATTTTCTCAATAAGTCTTATCGCTACCAAGCAAATTATACAAAGCAAGAGCAAGAAGAATTTATTGATTATATGCAGAAAGGATTAAAGGAAATTCCTGGTGAATATCAAGAATTAGAAAACATATTTCTAAAAATATATGCTAATCCAGTGGATATTATTCTTCATAATTGTTCCCTTTAATAATATCTTTATGAGATATAAATTCTTTTTGAAGAGTCTTTCTTGAAAAAAATAAAATCAGGTAGACTCTATTGTCTTCAAAAAAATCAAGAGTTTGAATCAAAATAATTAGATTTTTTAGCACAAACTCTTGATTTATAAAGCAAGGAAATGTCGTTTGCAATTTTTACTGCAAAGTCCTATTTATTTTTTTAGATTACTTCCATTACTTCTTGTTTAATTTTGTCCAATTGTTCTTGTGAAGGAATGAAATTGATATCTACTCTGTACTTCACATCAATATTACTTTCTTCCATATATCTGTCAAGAGCTTTCATATTGGCCTGAGCCCATCCATAACTTCCAAACAAAATTCCTTTTCTTCCCTTTGGAGCTAAACCTTGAAGATAGGTTAAAAATGCTGCAACAGTTGGAAGAATACCTTTGTTTAGAGTTGGAGAACCAACACAGATATATTCTGCTTCTACAATTTCTGTCATAATATCTGAAATGTGAGTATCTTTTAAGTCGTAGTAGCAATAATGGTAATTCTTTGTTTCAAAAGCTTCTTTAACCATTTCAGCAATTTTTTCAGTTGAATGCCACATTGAATCGTAAACAATAACTGCTTTCTTATCTGTTTTGTTTGAAGCCCATTTTTCATAGTTTTCAAGAATTAAAGGAATGTCCTTTCTCCAAACAATTCCATGACTTGGACAAATAATATCAAGGTCTAAACTTCTAACAATTTGCATTACACCAACAACTTGAGAAGAATAAGGCAAAACAATATTTGCATAATATTTCTTTGCTTCTTCCAAAATTGTTTCAACAGGATATTCATCGTCAAAACGTTCACTTGATGCTATGTGTTGACCGAAGGCATCGTTAGAAAATAAGATTTTTTCTTCAGGGCAATAAGTAACCATATTGTCTGGCCAATGCACCATTGGAGTCATAACAAAGTGAAGATTTCTTTTTCCAATATTAAGAACGTCTCCTGACTTAACGGTTTGGAATTTCCAATCTTTTTTGAAATGTAGTCTATGTTCTTTTTCTCCTGCAACAGAAGTTATAACTGTTGCATTAGGTAACATTTCCATAACCTCTGGCATTGCTCCAGAATGGTCCATTTCAACGTGGTTGGAGATAACATAATCTATCTTCTTAAGGTCGATAATGTCTGCTATTCTTTCTATCAACTCCTTAGTTAAATATCCCTTTACGGTGTCTATTAATGTGATTTTTTCATCTACTATTAAATAAGCATTGTAGGTAGAGCCTCTTTGAGTTACATATCCATGAAAATTTCTAAGCTTCCAATCAATTGCACCTACCCAGTAGATGTCTTTTTTTACTTCTATTGCTTTCATTTTATTCAGGTTTTTATCTATTACTTAACATTTGTTTTATTGCATCACCATATTCTTGTGCAGCTTTATCGTTTCCTGCCTTTTTATAATGTTCTTCCAAAAGAGAGTATAGTTTGATGTAGGCATTTCTTTGATCAAGTCCGTAAGCTTGATAAATTGCCAATAGTTGTTGCATAGTTTGATTATCAAAACGATCTATTGAAATTATTCCCTTTAAATATCCTTCAGCTCCATAAAGGTCTTGTTGTTTTAGTTTTATGTTGGCAGCTAATGAATAGGAAGGAGAATATTTAAAATTATCTTTTATTACTTTATTGCAAAGCAAAAGAGCTTCATTTTCTTTGTTTTTCATAAAGAGAGCATAGGCTTTAAAATAATTTGCGTTTTCTGAATTAGGATTTAATTTAAGCATTTGATTAGTGAACATTATTACACTATCTGGCAAATTCTTTCTTAAATAAATTTCACTTAGGTTGATTAATGCTGTCTCGTTTTGAGGATCTGCTTTAATTGCTTTTAAATATAAAGGAATTGCTTCATCTAATTTTCCCTTACTTTTCAATTCAAATCCCTTTACATCTGATTTATCCTTACGCTTAATAACAACACAAATTGGTTTACCATCAACCTCAACCTTGTAAACTATATTCTTTGGAGGGAAAACTCCACTCCTCAATTGTTCAGGAGCAATACCTGTATTACATATTATAGCATAATCCCAATCAACATCTCCTTTTTCGTTGTAGCGAATAAATGTTGTGGCAAATTTTGCAGTATCGTGTCGGAAATAATAATCAATAGGTTTTGGATGCCAACATGCAACAACAATCTTTTTACCTGTTGTTAGCTCATCTCTTTGTGCATTTGCAATAACCCATTCTGAAGCTTCTCTAAGTGAGTGGAAATAATAATCTAATTCGTAATTTCCATAAGCCTTATTCATTCCTCCAGATAATTCATTAAAATAAACATACTGGTGTGGATAATTTCTTATAGAGTGAATAATTGGATTTATTGAAAGTAGTCCAAAAGCTGAAAGAACAATTATTTTCCAATATTTTTTATCGTAGGCTTTAACTAAAGCTTCTATTCCTAAAGCAGAAAATGCAACTAAAGGAGGATAAGTGAAGATAGCATGACGCCAACCTCCATAAACATTTGATTTGTTTATAATAATCCAGAAGATAGGGAAAATAAATGTGAATAGTAAAACAAAGTAGTAGAACCACTGTTTTTTGTTTTTAAACATCAAAACTAATCCTGCAAGTGCTCCAAGAATAACAACCATTGGTATTGTCATTAAAATAAACTTAGGAGTATAATACCAAGGTAAAACATCTGACCACTGTGATTGTCCTTCAAAAATTTGACGCAAGGAAGCACTGAAATTTGTCATCCCCTTAAGGGTTGAAATTGGATTATCAATAGGTGATATTAATGCGTAAGGCCAAAACAACACTGAAAGGAAGTAGCCAACAAAAACAATCCCCAAACTCCAAAGGAATACTTTCCCAAATTCTTTTTTAAGAGATTTATATTTCCAAATGTAGTAAACAACTGCAAATAGGGCAAAATAACCAATAACTATAAGACCTCCAACTCTCACATCAATTGCAAATGTGATTGAAATGGCAAGCATTATCATAGTGGAGATTTTCCTTTTTGGTAGCTCATCAAGAAATTTGACTATATAATATATAGACATCATTGATGCTGCTGCAAAAGGAATATCCTTGAGGTTATTAAACGAGTGCCCTATAAAACGTGGTGAGACAATCATTAGGATTATTGCAAAAACTCCTGCTCTCCATCCTGCAACTCTTTTTACAAACAATCCAACAAATAAAATTGCCAACCATCCAACAATTGAATTTAGGGCATGACGAAGTGCCATGTAATCATCAACATTAAATAGAATTGTTATTCCATGAGCAATGTTGTCTATCAATTGACCATAAAGAGGAAGGTTATAAGTTTCTGTAACTACTGTTGCTGTTGAATCCTTACCTCCAGTGGCATAAAAATTAAATACATTCTTTGCATGTTCTGTGTGAAAGAACTCATCTCCAGAAATTCCAGCTTTCTGACTTGCAATTATCATCATTATCAATGATATTGCTGCTAAAGCATAAAAAATATACTTCCAAGTATTCTTTTTATTTTCAATTTTATTTTCTTCCATAGCTAAATTATTTTTTCTCCATTATATGTTCTTGCAAAATATGTTGGTCTGTTCTTTGTTTCAATGAAAATTCGTGCAATATATTCTCCTAAAATTCCAAGTGAAAGTAATTGTATTCCTCCAAGGAAAAGAATTGTAACTAAAAGTGAAGGATAACCTTTAACGTCATTGCCATAGATAATTGTATCATAAAGCATGTATATGGCATAAATAAAAGAGAAAACGGAAATAACACCTCCAATAAATGTGGAAATTCTTAGTGGTTTGGTTGTGAATGATGTTATTCCTTCTATTGCCAATGAAGTTAACTTTAAATAATTCCACTTTGTTTCTCCCGCTGCTCTTGGATCTCTGTCAAAAAGTATTTCTTTCTTATTGTATCCTATCCAGCTGAACATTCCTTTGGTGTATCTATTTGCTTCTCTTATTTGTTTTAGAGCCTCAACACAACTCTTATCTAAAAGACGGAAATCTCCAGTATTTAGTTGAATTGGTATATCTGTACTTTTTTGCAATATCTTATAAAACCACTGTGATGTCTTTTTCTTAATGAATGTTTCGCCTTTTCTTGAATTACGCTTAGCATAAACATCATCGTAGCCCAATTCCCATTGCTCTAACATTTGAGGGATTAACTCAGGGGGGTCTTGAAGGTCTGCATCCAAAATAATTACTGCATCTCCCTTTACATAATCGAAACCAGCAAGCATTGCAACTTCTTTTCCATAATTACGGGAAAGGTCTAAAACATTTATTCTATGATCTTGATTTCGGATACTATACAATACTGCTAATGTATTGTCCCTACTCCCATCATTAATAAATAATACTTCCCATTCATATTGATTTAATCTATCAATAATTGCTTTTATTCTTTGATATAAAAGCTGAAGTACTTTTTCTTCATTATATGCAGGAATAAGTAAACTAACCTTCTTCATTATTTATTAAAATCTAACATTTTCAACTTACAAATGTACAAATAATATTCAAAATGTGTAAATTTGCAGTTAAATCATTTATTTTATTATAGAAAATTTTCTTCTATGAAACTCAAAACTAAATACATTATTGATAAGTTTGTCTTCTTTTCTCTAATTTTTATTTGCTTATCAATCTTTCTCCCTCCTTTTTTCAAGTCTCTTGCAATAACTTTTCTTGCTTTATCAACTCTCTGTACTTTTCTTACAAAAACTTATGTGCTTAAACCTTTATTTGACAAGAAGATTCTTCTTTTTCTTATCTTCTTTTGTCTTCATATAATTGGCGTTTTCTATAGCTCAAACAAAGACTCTGCTCTTTTTGATCTTCAAATTAAACTGCCTATGCTTATTCTTCCTCTAATTTTTATTTTCTTGCCAAAGAGTTTTATAACAAAAGATAAGCTTTGGCAATATGCTTTATCAATTATAGCTGGACTTACAATAACCATATTCTATTGTTTTTCTTATGGAATTGTTAGAGCAGTAAGTAATTCATTACCTATATTGCCTGAAATTATATACACTAAGCTTAGTGCAAATTTTCATCCATCCTATCTTTCTCTTTTTGCTGCAATAGGACTTGTTTTGACTTATAAAATTCCTTTAAAAAATATTTTCACTCACATAAAAAACACTGGATTAATCAAATCAATTATAATTGTCTTAATCTCCATTTTCTTAATAATGCTAAACTCAAGAACTGGCTTTATTGTAATGGTGATTTCCTATTTATGGATTTTGATTGATATGTTTTTCGTTAGCAAAAGAAAAGTTTTGACAATAAGTACTGCATTAATTGTATCTCTATCTTTAGTTATTGTTCTAAGCACAGATATATTAAGCCAAAGATACAATAATGCTATTAATAATATCGGACAGAACGATAATATTATGCCTGAGCAAAGCAGCATGAGTCAAAGAAATTTTATTTATTCAAATAGTCTTAATTTGATTTCAGAGAATATTGTTTTTGGAGTAGGGACTGGAGATGTAAAATCAACCTTTGAGAAATTGTATGAAAGAGAAAATGTCCATTTCCAATCTTATCTTAATGCTCATAATCAATATTTACAAACAACAATTGCCTTGGGTTTGGTTGGACTTTTGATTTTGCTTTCTTTGTTTTTCTTCCCTATGATTAAAATGATAAAAGAAAAAGAGTTTTTCCTTTTAACCATCTTCATCCTTATTGGTTTTAGCTTTCTTTTTGAATCAATGCTTGAAAGAAACATGGGTACATATTTCTTTGCTCTTATTTATGTACTCTCAATTTCCTATTTGTATAAGGAAAATCAATCCAAGTTGGAAAAAACTCAATCATAATTGAAATTATACCTTATATATTTCTCTCTAACCTTGATATATTTCTATAAAGTCGGGATATAAAACTTATTAATCAGGGACTTTTTACCCAAAAGATGCGCATCTTTCATACCAAACGATGTGCATCTTTCACTGTAAAAGATGTGCATCTTTTTATTTAATATGTTTTAGGAAATAAAGTTTATTTTACGGGAATGGACTTAAGGATAAATAGTCCTGAATAAACTTTAATCGACATTTTCTTTTGCAAATATACAAAAAAATCTGTCAGGTTGATCAATTAAATTAAAGATTATCAAGGAAAATAATATTAAAAAAGCTTAGCCTTTTTTAATAGGACTAAGCTTTTTAATTAAGAGTTAAAACTCAATATTTAATTTCTCTTAGAATGGCAAATCGTCATCCTCTTGAGGTTCTTGAGCATTAAAAGAGCCATAAGATTCTGCTGGAGCAGGTGCTTGTTGGTTTGAAGTGTTAGAATATTGAGGAGCTGGAGCAGAAAAGTTTGGAGCTTGTTGCATTGGAGCTGCACCTGATGTAATTGGATTGAAAGTATCTATTCTAAAACATCTTAAATCTGTGTACCATTTTTCTAAATATTCTCTACTTTCAGGAGAAAAGAATACTTTAATTTGAGTTCCTTGTGGCATATTTCTTACAATAACAACCTTGTCTTCTCCCCAAAGAGAGAAAGCAACTTGTTTTGGGAATTGTTCTTCTGTTTCAATTACAAATCCCCCTCTTACCCAATCTCCTCTTTGAGATGTTCCTTTTTGTTCAGGTAAAGTTTTTAAAAATTTTCCGATGATTTCCATTTCTTGTATATTTATTTATTTTTATTTCTATATAGTATAAGATAATTACTTTCCCTCTATAGCATTAATTGGCTTTTGTTACTGGCTTCAACCATTTATCTAACCAATCAAAGAAGTTTCTTTGCCAAAGTATTCCATTTTGAGGTTTTAACACCCAATGAGATTCATCAGGGAAGTATAGATAACGAGCTGGAATTCCTCTATTAAGTGCTGCATTGTAAGCAGCCATACCTTGAGAAGCAACAATTCTATAATCAAACTCACTGTGAATTACCATTAGTGGAGTATCCCATTTATCAACAAATTTATGAGGAGAATTAGCAAAGCTTTTTTGAGCTGTCTTATTATTTTTATCCCAATATGGTCCACCTAAGTCCCAGTTAACAAACCACATTTCTTCTATTTCCAAATATTGTTGTTCCAAATTAAACATTCCATTGTGAGCAATAAAGCATTTGAAACGTTTGTTGTGGTGTCCTGCAAGCCAGTAAACTGAATATCCTCCAAAACTTGCTCCTACTGCTCCTAAACGATCCTTATCAACATAGCTTTCCTTACTCATTTCATCAATAGCAGTTAAATAATCTTTCATACATTGACCACCATAGTCTCCACTGATTTGTTCATTCCATTCTTGACCAAATCCTGGAAGTCCTCTACGGTTTGGAGCTACAATAATATATCCATGAGATGCCATAATTTGGAAGTTCCAACGATAAGACCAGAATTGAGAAACTGTTGATTGAGGACCTCCTTCGCAATAAAGAATTGTAGGGTATTTTTTTGTATAATCAAAGTTAGGAGGGAAGATAACCCATGAATGTAGGTCTTTTCCGTCAGTTGCTTTAAACCATCTTTCTTCAATTTTGCCCATCTTAACCTTTGCTAAAAGGTCTTTATTTATGTTTGAAATGTTGATTTCAGAGCCATTTGTTGGATTAACAGAATAAATTTCTACTGGCTGAGACATACTCATTTTTGTTCCAATAAGCTTATCCTTTGCAATCATAACTGAAGTGTAGTCGTGAATGCCATTAGTTATCTTTTTAAAACTATTGTCTGCAAGAGTAAGTTTATAAATATCATCTTTTCCATGATAGTCGGAAATAAAATATATGCTCTTATTATCTTTGGAGAATGTTAGTCCATTTGAATTTTGATCAAAATCTTTTGAATAGTCTTTAATTACTCTTGTGGTTAAATCCATAACCATTAAACGTATTTTGTCTGCCTCATATCCATCTCTTTCCATACTTTCCCAAGCCAAAAGCTTACCATCAGAAGAGAAAACAGGATTTTGGTCGTATCCCATCATACCTTCAGTAAGGTTGACAGTACGTTTTGTTTTTAAATCGTAAAGATAAATATCAGAATTAGTTGAATAAGCATATTCCTTACCTACTTTCTTTCTGCAAGTGTAAACAATTTTCTTAGAATCTGGAGAGAAAGTCAATTGTTCCATTCCTCCCCAAGGACGCATTGGTGATTCAAATTCTGTATTTTCTAAAAGATTAATAGGGTTCTTTAGTTCTTTTCCGTCAAAGTCTGCAACAAAAGGTTGTGGAATATTATCTACCCAATTATCCCAATGTCTATAAGCTAAATCATCGTTAATTCTTCCAGTTGTTTTGTCTAAACCTTCTTTCAAATAAGCATACTTATCTTTTTTGGCAATTGCTCTAACATATAGAATTTTCTTTCCATCTGGAGAATAAGAGAAACCTTCAATGTCTCCTTCCTTAACATTTGAAATCTTCTTTCTTTCCTTCCCTTCTAAATTCATTTCATAAATTTGAGCTCCTTCATTATCTGCATAACAAAAACCTATCTTATTTCCATCAGGACTCCAAAGAGGATTCCATTCGCTACCTGAAGTTTTGGTTAATTGTTTAAGATCAGAACCATCAATATTCATTGAATAAATCTCTGAATTGCCTTTATTTTCCTTAACATCAAAATATTTAACAGTAAACAAAACCTTATCTTCATTTGGAGAAACAGAAACTTCACCAACACGACCAAAAGCCCAAAGAACTTCTGGAGTAAGCTTTCCGTCTTTAACTTCAATTTGAGGTTTACCAACTACGTCATCTTTAGTTGGACGAGGCTTGCATGAAACAAAAATGATTGTAAGTGCAAGTGCAAAAAATAAATACTTTTTCATTTTATAATTATATTAAACTTTATATTCTAAAATCCTCGCCAAAGGTACACATTAGTTATAAAAAGGGCAAATTAGTTGTAAGAAAAAACTAAATTTCTTCTTCTAAAATATTCATCAATCTTTGATTAAGATATAATTTTTCTTTTCCAACCTTAACTGAACTTAAATATTCTTTTTTCTCTAATTCTATCAGATAATTTCCAACTGTTTTTGCATTACCAAAACCAGTATCAATAAGATTTTGTCTTTTAATATAAGGCAATCTAAATAATATTTCTACTAAATCTTTTGAGTAAATGTTAGGTAAATTCTTTTTTATGCTCTCAGATGTTTTTGTAATAAGACTATTTATCTTTCTTAGTCTTATTAATCCTTTTATTGAAGTTTGTTCTATCATGTCAAGCATAAAAAGAATAAAGCTTTCCCAATCATCTTTCTCTGTTACAGCTCTTATTTTATTATAATAATCTCCCTTATTTCTAATTATGTAATCACTCAAGTAGATTGCAGGTATATCTAATAATCCTTCTTTTTTTAGAAATAACAATAATAATATCCTTCCTGTTCTTCCATTCCCATCAGAAAAAGGATGAATTGCTTCAAATTGATAATGCATTAAAGCCATCTTTATTAAAGGATCTAAACTATTATCTTCATTTATGAATTTCTCCAGATTATACAATTTATCCCTAATAATAGTTTCTCCTAATGGAGGAGTATATATTACCTCTCCTTTTGAATTGGAAAGAGTTGTTCCTGGAGTTGTTCTAATTCCTGCCGTATTTTTCTTTATACACTGAACTATCTCAATACATAAGTTTGTAGTAATAAATGGCTTTTCATGTAATCTTTCTATTCCCAACCAAAGAGCTTCCTTATATGAAATTACTTCTTTAGCTGCAGGATTATTAGTTTTTTTATCTGCAACAAAAGCCTTATATAAATCATCATTAGTTGTTATAATATTTTCTATCTCTGAACTTGATTTCGCTTCTTGAATATGAATAGTGTCAATAAAAATATTTGGATTAGGTAAATTAATTAATGTACCATTCAATTTAGCCAAAGCTCGAGAGGCTGTAATTGTTTTTTGCAATACCTTCTTTGTTTCTAATTCAATTTTAGGAGGCAATAAAGGTAGCTCATTATAAGGATTATTTTTATCAAAATTCTTCATCTCTGAATAAGGGTAAATATTACACTCGATTACTTAACAAGGGCAAAATTATAAAATATTTGCCCTTGTTGTATAAATAAGAGCAATTATTTATTTATTTTAGAAGTAAAATATACTTTCTACGTATTTATTATTAGCTTGTATAAATAGTATTTCTTTATCTCCTTACTTAAAAATCTTTTGTCTAATTGGTCGGAAGCATTAGAAATTTCTTTTACTTCCTGATTCTTAAACAAAATATTTATGCTGTCATCCTTAAAACTATATGCCTTATTTTTCAATTCTTCTGTTAAAACAAAATATGATTTGATTTCTTCTTTTGAAAGTTTATTGACATTAGTCATTTGCTTTACTACATTATCAATATCTTTCTCTGAAAAGGGTGTATCTTGAATTTGCATTTTCCCTAAATGACGATTCATCAATGATTTTGAAAGATAAGAAAGAATAAAGTCTTCATTCATTGACCAAACCTTTATTGCATTCCAAATATCTGAATCATCAATCATTGTAAAATAATCAATTGCGTTGGAGTCTTTAAGAGTTCTTGTTCCATTTTCAATAAAATATGCCAAATAAGGAGATATATTTTTTGTTAAGTTAATTCCTTTTTCTTGAATTTCTCTTGCTCTTTTAATTATTGTTTTAACAAGTATGTCTGCTGAAACAACTGCCTTGTGCATATACACTTGCCAATACATTAAACGTCTTGAAATAATAAACTTTTCAATAGAATAGATTCCCTTTTGCTCAACAACTAATTCATCTTCCTTAACAGATAGCATCTTTATAATTCTTTCCGTTCCAATAACTCCTTCCGAAACTCCAGTAAAGAAACTGTCTCTTGTTAAATAATCCAATCTATCTGTGTCAAGTTGAGAAGAAACCAATTGATGAAGAAAATGTTTTGAATATTTGTTTGAGAAAATATTAATTGCCATTTGAGAAGCTCCAATTCTTTTCATTAGCTCCAAAGAAACCTTTTCGTGCACTTCTTCAAAAAAGAAATGTTCCAAACAATGTGAGAATGGACTATGACCAATGTCATGCAAAAGAATGGCCGTTAAGGAAGCTTCAATTTCTTCATCTGTTATTGTTTGTCCTTTTTGCTTCAAAACATCCAAAGCTTGATTCATCAAAAACATTGCTCCAAGTGAATGAGCAAAGCGTGTATGTTGTGCTCCTGGATAAACCAAATCACTAAGTCCAAGTTGTTTAATTCGTCTCAATCGTTGAAGATAGGGATGCTCAATCAAATCGAAAATACTCCCAAGTGGTATATTTATAAATCCATAAACAGGATCATTAATAATCTTCTTTCTATTGACAAAATCGTTCATAATGCAAAATTACATTATTATTTCAAAAAAACTCTATAATTGATTTTTGTTTGAAATTTATTCCTTACTTTAAAAAATTCTTTCTTTACTTTAATTTTTTCTTTCTTGATGTCAGTAAAATATAATAAGGATTAAATTCATAGTTATTGAGTCTTGAAAAAGCTGTTTTATTTAAAATTAAAATCTAAAAAACTTAATCTGGTTTTAAAATAAATTATTAATTTTGTGAAATATAAACTTATAGATATGGCTACAATTTACGATTTAGCATTTGCAAACATTCCTGGTGTTGGACCTGCAACAGCCAAAGAGATAATGAATGTTTATTCTTCAACTGAGGAATTCTTTAGCGAAACTCGTTCTAATTTAGAAAAGATATTTAAAACAAGAACAAAAACCATTGATGCTATTGTCAATAAAACAATGTTTGACAAATGCGAAAAGGAATTACTTTTTATGGAAAAGTATAATATTAAATGCCTTTTCTTTAAAGATGAGCAATACCCTCATAGACTTTTGCAACTTCCCGATAATCCAATCTGCATTTACTATCAAGGCAATCAAGACCTCAACCTTGGCAAGATGGTGGGAATTGTTGGAACACGCAACGCTACTCAATATGGCAAAGAACTTACTGAAAAAATTGTTCAAGAGTTAAAAGAATATGGTGTTGGAATTGTTAGTGGCTTGGCTTATGGAATTGATTCGGTTTCTCATAGAGTTAGTCTTAAGGAAGGTATTCCAACATTTGCAGTTTTGGGACATGGACTTGATATGATTTATCCTAAAGAGAATTTTGACTTAGCAATTGAAATGACAAATCAAGGTGGCTTAATTACAGAGTTTATGACTGGAACAAAACCTGAGAGTTATAATTTTCCAAAACGAAACAGGATAATTGCTGGTTTGTGTGATTGTGTTATTGTTATTGAAGCTGCAAAGAAAAGTGGTTCTTTGGTTACGGCTGATTTGGCAAATCAATACGATAGAGAAGTTTTTGCTTTGCCTGGAAGGGTTAATGATGAATTTAGTCTTGGATGCAATTATTTAATTAGCAGTCAAAGAGCCAATATCTTGCATTCTATTGATGATATTGTAAAGATAATGAATTGGGATGTTGCCAAAGAAACTCAAACTAAGAAAAAACCTAAGAAACCTACTCACTTAACTAAGGATGAAAGCATTATTTATGATATTATTGATTGTAAAGAAGAAATAAATATTGATGACCTTTCAATAGAATGTAAACTCAATCCTTCTGTTTTGGCTTCTTGTTTGTTGAATCTTGAACTTGAAGGAATAATTCGCTGTTTGCCCAAAAAGACATATAAGATATGCTAAAAAATAAATCCTTGTTTTATTTGACTAAAACAAGGATTTAATAATTTAAAACTTGATTCTGTTTTATTAGAATAAGGTTCTATTTAAAGTTTTCTGAAAGTCTGTCAAATTCCTTTTTTGCAGAAGAAGACTTGTAAAGTATTCTGTAAACTGCATCTGCAATTGGAATTTCTGCATTAATTTTCTTGTTCAATTCGTGAATACATTTAGCTGCATAATATCCTTCGGCAACCATTTTCATTTCCAATTGAGCTGAATTGACTGAATAGCCAGAACCTATCATTTGTCCAAAGGTACGGTTACGTGAGTGTTGAGAATAGCAAGTAACTAAAAGGTCTCCAAGATAGGCAAGATTATTAATGTTTCTTCCTTCCAAAGGTGAGCAAAGTGAAAGGAAATTTTCCATTTCTTGCAATCCGTTTGAAACAACAACACTGATAAAATTGTCTCCAAAGCCTAAACCCTTGCAAATTCCAACTGAAAGAGCATAAATGTTTTTCATTATACCAACATATTCAATTCCTTCAATATCGTTTGAAATTGTTGTTTTCACATAACGACACTGGAAACTGTCAGCAATATGTTTTGCCAAAAGAGGATTGTGAGAACCAGCAGTAAGGTAGGTTAAGTTTTCCTTTGCAATTTCTTCTGCATGTGAAGGTCCACTTATTACTGCCTGGTTGGCATAAGAAACATTATATATGTCTCTCATAAACTCTGCAACAATCTGATTTGTTTCTGGAACAATACCTTTGGTTGCAGATATCACATTTTTATTATTAAAATCTTCAGCACTTAGTCCTTCCAAAGAACGTGCAAAGAATGCTGAAGGAATGACAAAGAGAAGATTATCTGACTTTGAGATAACCTTCTTTATCTCATTTGAAATTTTTATTTTACTTGTATTAAGCTCACATTGGCTAAGGTAAAGTGGGTTATGATTATGTTTTTTTAATCCTTCAACAATTTCCTTTTCTCTAACCCACCAGTAAACTTCCTGATGAGTTTCCGTTGCTATTTTAACAATTGCTGTTGCCCAACTACCACTTCCAAATACTGCTATCTTCATTATCTATTTTTTTATAATCCTAAAACTGATTTTCCTTGTTCATAACGAATATCCTTTGGAATTTTTGCAGAATTGATTTTATCTAAATCCTTTTGAAGAGAAGGTTTAATGATTCCGTTTTTATTATTATATTCCGTTGCAAATTTAATGTCTCCTTCTCCTTCAACCTTAATAATAAGTGCTGCCCAACTTTCCATTGCTTTCTTTGCCTTTGCAAAATCAATTACATATTTTCCGTCTTTGTTTTTTGTGAAAGCTCCATTATCTTGAAAATAGTTAAAGCACATCATATTTGCTTTTCCATGAGCTGAAGCTGCTCCAAAACGAACTGAACGAAGAATCCCTGCAATAAAAGTAGCAAGGGCATCTTCTTGAGTTATATTGGTTATTTGTTTCTTTTCAATAAGTGAGGTAACCATGTAAAGTCCTAAAATGTCTGCTTTTGCTTCTTCCCAACCAGAGTATTGATTACCTAAAGCTTTTCTAACAGATCCTTTTCCGTTTATAGTATTCTTTATTCCTAAACCATGAGAAACTTCGTGGAAAGTAACATTAGAGAAGAATGCATCAAACTTAATATTCTTTAATTGGTCTTTAACCATAATTTGTTCTGCAATTGGCATAAGGATTTTATCAAATTTTGCCTTCATAGCATTCTTTAATTGAAGACGTCTTGCTCCTTTCTTTAGTTGTACTCTTTCGTCATTAGGAAGATTGATTGCAATTGTTTTACTACCTGAATTACAATCTCCTCCATAGAAGATAACATCATAAACATTCAAATCAGAATCAGTTCCAGGGATTTCTTTCTTAAATTTTGCTTCAACTGGAAGTTCTTTTTGAAGTTGAGGAAGCATTGATGTAAATTTAGCTAAGTCATTGCTCCATTTTTCATCCTTTACTAAAATGAATGCTTCGTAAGCTGCTTTTGAACCAAAACGACGATCTTCATAATTTTCAATTGGACCACAAACAAAATCAAGTTTTGATTTCTTCATATCCATCCAAGCCATATCTGATGCAAAGTAGTCATCTGTTTGGAATGCTTTCTTTCTTTCAACTAAATATTTTTTCAAACCTTCATCTTCTGCCAATGTAATAGCTTTTTCCAATAACTTATCTACCTTTTGTAATTCTTCTTTATATTCTTCTCTATACCATTTAACAACCAATTTTCCATCTTTATCACGACGGATAACAGTATAAAGATTATCTTTATTCTTATCTTTTAAAGTATTATATTCTTCATCAGTCATATCAACTGGATAGAAATTTGCTCCAAGAGGTTTTTCTTCAAATCCTGCAACAAAAGGCTTCATATTGTTTAGTCTTTCCCAAGGACCATAATTAATCATTGCAAATTCTCTTGCTGCTTTATCGCTTATGGTGTCCATATCTGTTTTGTTTCCATAGGCTTGTTTCCAGAATAAATCATCCATAATTTGACCTATTTCAAGGAAAGTCTTAATTAATTCTTTTTCATTTTGGCTCAAATGCGAAAGGTCTGTAGTTAACCTTACTGATGCAAACTCATCAACTTTTTCTTGCATAGGACTTTTTGTTTCTTCTTTTGGGGTTTCTTTCTTTTGACAGCTTGCAAAGCCAATTAATGCTACTGCAAGGCAAACATAAATTATTTTTTTCATTTTATTTGTTTGTTTAATATGTTTTCAAGTTGCGAAGATATAAACTTTTTCTCAGATGTAAAAAGTTTTGAGTTTTACTTGCCAACATTCTCCTTCGTTTTTAAAACTGTTTATTTGATTAAAGGAAAATAAAAAAAGGCTTATGTTAAACACAAGCCTTTTCCAATTTTATGTTATGAAAGTATTATCTGTTAATAGTAATCTTTTTAGTTACCACTCCATTTTCTGAAGCAACCTTAACAAAATACATTCCATTATTTAGATTAGATGTATTAAGTTCAATTGTGTTTTGTCCAGCTTTCATTGATTTTGTTCCCAAATCAATAACATTTCTTCCCATTAAGTCAACAACCTTAATAGTTGCAACTGAATTTTGAGATAAATTAATATCTAATGTTGCATTATCTTTAGCTGGGTTAGGGTAAATTGTCATTGAAACATCGTTTAGAGAAACTTCTTCCAATCCAATATAATCACCGTAACCTATTTTCTTAACTTCACTTGCTCCAAATTTACCATCAGAAACAACTAATGTATCTCCTAATCCATCAACAATGAAATATCCTCCAACTCCATATCCAGAGTTAATTCCATCACTATATTGATCATTAATTGTAAATGTATAACAATCGTTTTCTGTTATTGCTAAATCAACAACTTTCAATCTATCTGTTGTCCCATTTGTATATGGTCCTCCTGATTTTACAACTGTACCTGATGAATTTTTAATATTCCATGTTGTTTCTGTTCCATATTGATCTAATGTAAGATTAAGAGTTAATCCATTACGAGCAGGTTCTGGTTTTTTGAAAGTTCTAATTTCTCTAAGGTCAGTTGGAATTCCATTTATTGAACGAATTAAAACGTCAACTTCATTTTGAATCCCATTTTGTAGCTCTAAAACAGGTAGATTTGGAATTTCAGCAGTTTGGAATGTTGCAATTTCTCCTTCCCAAGTTGTCATATTGCTTAATCCAAATACTCTTGTATCAATAACCATTGATTTAATTGTATCTTGACCAATGTTTCTAACTTTTAAAGTTTGTCCTACATATTTAGAACATCCTGAAAGGTCATTCAATTCGTAAGATTTAATTTCTGCTCCAAATTGATTTGTTACATTAAATGTTGGATGGCATAAAGTACCATTGTAAATAGTTTTATTATCTTTTGCTACAAATGCAGCTATTTCAATGTTTTCAAATTCTAAGGGCACATTTCTAATTGCATCTGGTAATGTGTAAGTGTAGGTTTTAGTAAAGAAAGTTCCAGCAGGAATAACTCCTGTGCCTTCATATGATAAAAGATCTCCCCATTGACCAGTTATAAGGTGACGAAGCATATGCATATGTCGATATTGTGTACCAACAACGTAGTCTGGATTCTTATCCATTCCTGATTGTGGTCCAATTACTTCATTTTGCAAAATTGCTACATTTAATTTATTTGTTGACGTTTCTGCATCTGCTGTATAATATACTTCAACTGTAACTGTAAGTAATCTTGTTTCTGCATCAATCTGAGCTCTTGCAGCAACATTAACTATTGATTGTTGAGCAAGAATAGGTGTAACTGCAGTAGGCCATGTAGTATAATCAACAGGTCCAGATCCACGATTTAATGTGCCATTTGGATAAGAACCAATTGAATATTGGTTAGCAAGAGCATTACCCCATTCAGTTTTATAATCAGGATTATTTCCTGAAAAACCTCCTTGGTGAATATTAATAGCTACAATTCTTCCAGGATTAGCAGTCGAAATAGCATTAACAATTTTATGTCCTGCTGGACACCACTGACAATTTGTTCCAGTGAACTCTTCAATAACAACATTCTTATTTGAAGGTTGAGTTGAAACAAACGTAGGCTGTGCAATTGTAACAATAGTTAGAAACAATCCAACTAAAGAAATGATAATTTTTTTCATGTTTGTTTTATTTTAGTTTTTACTTCTTTTATTTTCAATCTGCAAATGTAGAAATAAAATTGAAATATGCAAATTATTTAATATAATTTTCGCGAATAATAATTAATTGGTTCTACAAAAAGCATTTATTTGATGAAAAAAATTCATTGATTTGAATTTGATAAAGATTTGAAGACTGAATTGTTTTAAAAAAGAAAAAATCCTAAGCATATTTAACTACACTTAGGATAATTAGGAGTGTCCTCGCGGGGACTCGAACCCCGGACCCATTGATTAAGAGTCAATTGCTCTACCAGCTGAGCTACGAAGACTTATTTTTTGTATTTTTTGAGGTTGCAAAGGTATTCATTTTTTCTAATTACAAGGCTTTTTTCTCATATTTTTATTTTTATTCTCTTTTTTGACTTCTAAAGATGTATATTTTCAAATTATGTAATGGTATTCATATATTGCATTTTATGGGTTATTTTTGATGATTTTTCAAATAAAATTCGCCCATAAAAATAAAAATGTATAACTTTGAGCCCAATTTTCTAATCAATGGAAGATTGGATATTTTTTAGAATTTATAACTCAAAAAACATTATTAATTATGACTGGATTAAATGTATTATTGGAAGCAGTTGCAAATTTAGCTCCTTGGGCTTATGGATTAGCTGGTGTTGGTGCCGGATTGTCAGCAATTGGTGCTGGTTTAGGTATTGGAAATATTGGTAGAAGTGCTATGGATGCTCTTGCTCGTCAACCAGAAGCTTCTGGAGACATTCGTTCTAATATGATTGTTGCAGCAGCTTTGGTGGAAGGAGCTTCCTTATTTGCTATTGTAACTTGTTTATTAGTTGTATTTATGAAGTAGTTTACTCTTTAATCATTAAAGAGTTTAATCCGATTTTTAATATAATTTCTTATGGAACTGATTACTCCTGGACTTGGTTTAGTGGTTTGGATGACTTTGGTTTTCCTTGTTCTTCTTTTGGTTTTAGGCAAATTTGGATGGCCAATTGTGTCTAAAATGATTGACGAAAGAGAAACCTTAATTCAAAATTCCTTAGATGAGGCTCAAAAGGCAAGAGAAGAGATGGAAAATCTCAAGTTTAACAACGATATCCTTTTGAAAAAAGCTATGGAAGAAAGAGATGAGATTTTGAAAGAAGCTCGTTTACTTGGCGAAACAATTAAGCAAGAAGCTCATCTTAAAGCTCAAGAAGAAGCTCAAAGAATTGTTGCCTCTGCTCGTGATAGTATTAATTATGAAAAACTACAAGCCCTTACAGAACTAAAGAATCAGGTTGCTCAATTTTCAATTGATATTGCTACAAAAGTATTGGAGCAAGAACTTAAGGAAAATGAGATTGATAAGAAGATTATTGAGAAAAGGGTTTCTGAGTTCAATTTTAATTAAATTACGCTATGAATTCAACTATTATTTCTTCTCGCTATGCACGTTCTCTTATGGATTTGGCAATTGAACAAAATTCATTAGAGAAGATAGGTAGTGATATGTCATTAATAAAGAAGGTGTGTGGGGAGAATATGATTTTGAATGCAATTATGCGTAATCCAAATATCAATATTGGGAGCAAGAAAGGTATTGTTAGAGATTTGTTTGCAAAAGAAGTTGATAAACTTACCTTAGATTTTATTATCCTTTTGATTGAGAAAAGAAGGATAGTTTATTTGAAAGAGATTGCATGCGAGTTTAGAAATTTATATAATACAAAAAAAGGCATAAAGGTTGCAACCATTTATGTTGCTCGAAGTATTGAGAATAATTCAAAGGAAAGGATTATTCATTTGCTTGAAAAAGAGTTTAGTTGCAAAATTGAATTGATTGAAAAGATAGACACAAATGTTATTGGAGGATTTAAAATTGTTATTGATAACAAAATTTATGATGCTTCCATTTCAAAACAATTACAACAACTAAAGAAGTCTTTTGCAAAAAATTTATACGAAAAAGGATTTTAATAATAAAGAAATATGGTAGATATTAAACCTTCAGAGGTTACAGCAATATTGCGTAATCATTTATCTGACACAAATCTTGATGCTTCCTTAGAAGAAGTTGGTTCTATTCTAACTGTTGGAGATGGTATTGCAAGAGTTTATGGTTTAAATAATGCTCAAAGTGGGGAGTTGGTTTTGTTTGATAACGATGTTCAAGGAATTGTTCAAAACTTGGAACAAGATAACGTTGGAGTTGTTATTTTGGGAGAGAGTAATAATATTAATGAAGGAGACCTTGTTAAACGTACAAATAGAATTGCTTCAATAAAGGTTGGAGAAGGTTTGGTTGGAAGAGTTATTAACACTATTGGTGAACCAATTGATGGGAAAGGGAAGATTGAAGGAGAGTTATTTGAAATGCCTCTTGAAAGAAAGGCTCCAGGAGTTATTTTCCGTCAACCAGTAACTGAACCTTTGCAAACAGGGATTAAGGCAATTGACTCAATGATTCCTATTGGGAGAGGACAAAGAGAGTTAATTATTGGAGACCGCCAAACAGGAAAGACTGCAATTGCTATTGATACCATATTAAATCAGAAAAGTTTCTTTGATCAGGGAAATCCTGTTTATTGTATATATGTTGCTTGTGGACAAAAAGGTTCAACAGTTGCAAACATCGTTAAAACTTTGGAAGAAAAGGGAGCTATGCAATATACTATTATTGTTTCTGCCACTGCTTCTGACTCTGCAGCACTACAATTCTATGCACCTTTTGCTGGAGCTTCAATTGGAGAATTTTTCCGTGATACTGGAAGAAGTGCATTAGTTATTTATGATGACCTTTCAAAACAAGCTGTTGCATATCGTGAAGTTTCACTTCTTCTTCGCCGTCCACCTGGACGTGAAGCTTATCCTGGAGATGTATTCTATTTACATTCTCGACTATTGGAAAGAGCTGCAAAAATCATAAAGGAAGATAGTGTTGCAAAGAATATGAATGATTTGCCATTATGCTTGAAAGATAAAGTTAAGGGAGGAGGCTCATTAACTGCTCTTCCTATTATTGAAACACAAGCAGGAGACGTTTCAGCATATATTCCAACAAATGTTATTTCCATTACTGATGGCCAAATATTCTTAGAAAGTAATCTTTTTAATGCAGGTATTCGTCCTGCAATTAATGTAGGTATTTCTGTCTCTCGTGTTGGAGGAAATGCTCAAATCAAATCAATGAAGAAGATTGCTGGAACCCTAAAACTTGACCAAGCTCAATATCGTGAGTTGGAAGCTTTTTCAAAATTTAGTTCCGACCTTGACGCAACAACTAAAATGGTTATTGAAAAAGGTAAACGCAATGTTGAGATATTAAAACAAAAACAATACTCTCCAATGAAGGTTGAACATCAAATTGCAATTATTTGTTGTGGAGTTAAAGGTTGGTTACAAAATATTCCTGTAAATAAGGTACATGAGTTTGAAAACGATTATCTTTTCACTTTAGAAACTAACCATAAAGATGTATTGGAAAAACTTCGTCAAGGAATTCTTGATGATGAAATTTTGGATTGTTTGAAAAAAGTTGCTCAAGAGAAAACTTCTAAATATTCTGTATAATGGCAAACTTAAAAGAGGTGCGTAATAGAATATCTTCTGTTGGCTCAACAATGCAAATCACTTCAGCGATGAAGATGGTTTCTGCATCAAAACTACGCAGGGCTCAAAATTCTGTTATTGCTCTTCGCCCCTATTCATCATTACTTTCTAAGGTAATCTCCAACATTATGGAGGATGAAACAGAACTTATGGAAAGTCCTTACGGAAGAAATAAAAAAACTGATAAGGTTTTGCTTTTGGTTCTTACTTCTAACAAAGGACTCTGTGGAGGTTTTAATGCCAATGTTATTAAACAGACAAAAAAAGTATTTGAAAGAATTTCTCAGGAAGATAAATATATTAAAGTTGATATTATAAGTTGTGGAAAAAAGTCTTCTGAGTTTTTCTTAAAACAAAAAGGAATTGACGTTATTAAAACCTACGATTCCATTTGGGATGATTTGACCTTTGAGAAAGCTACCCTTATAACAGAAGAAATAATGAAAATGTTTATTAATCATCAGTACGATAGAGTTGAGGTGGTTTATAACAAATTCAAGAATGCTTCAACTCAAATCATTTCTCAAGAAACATTTCTTCCTCTAAAGTCCTTAAATGAAGATAAGGAAAAACAAATAAGCAAATTTTACATATTTGAACCTTCAAGAGAAGAGATTATACATAATATTATTCCTCAAGCATTAAAAATACAACTTTTCCGTTGTTTCTTAGATAGCTTTGCTGCAGAACATGGCGCAAGAATGACTGCAATGCACAAAGCAACAGACAACGCACAAAATCTGCTTAAAGAACTTAAACTCTCATACAACAAAGCTCGTCAAGCTGCAATTACAAATGAGATTATTGAAATAAGCTCTGCTGCAGAAGCTTTAAATGGATAAATAATGAGATACGAAGTTGATTTCTTAGTTTTGGGTTCAGGTATTGCTGGACTCAGTTTTGCATTGAAAGTAGCCGAAAAAGGAAAGGTTTGCATCCTTACAAAGGATGACGCCTCTGAGAGTTCAACAAAATATGCTCAAGGAGGAATTGCTGCTGTAATGTATCATCCCGACAGTTATGAAAAACATATTCAAGACACATTAATTGCAGGTGCAGGAATTTGCGATGAGAAAGCTGTTAGGATAACAATAACCGAAAGTACAGAAAGAGTAAAGGAATTGATTCTTTGGGGAACAAATTTCGATAAAAAGTCTTCTGGTGCTTACGACCTTGCAAGAGAAGGAGGCCATTCTGAATTTAGAATACTCCACCATCAAGATAATACAGGCTCAGAAATTGAAAGAGCCCTACTTGAAAAAGCAAAAGCTCACCCAAATATTACTATTAAGGAAAAACAATATGCTGTTGATTTAATTACTCAACATCATTTGGGAGAAGAAGTAAATCGTCATAGAAAAGATATTGAATGCTATGGAGCTTATGTTCTTAACCAGCTTGACAATTCAATAGATACTTATTTAGCTAAATTTACTCTTTTGGCAACTGGAGGAAATGGTAATGTTTACAGCACAACCACAAATCCAATTGTTGCAACAGGAGATGGACAAGCAATGGTTCATAGAGCTAAAGGACATCTTGCTGATATGGAATTTGTTCAATTTCACCCAACCTCACTCTATAATCCATTGGAAAAACCTTCCTTTTTGATTACTGAAGCTATGAGAGGAGCAGGAGGAATTTTGAAAACAATTGACGGGAATCCTTTTATGAGTAAATATGATAAGAGAGAATCCCTTGCTCCAAGAGATATTGTTGCTCGTGCAATTGACCATGAAATGAAGGTTAGAGGAGACGATCATGTTTATTTGGATTGTAGAGCAATAGAAAAAACAGAGATAATGAATCACTTCCCTAATATTTATGCTAAATGTTTAGAAATAGGAGTTAACATTACTAAGGATATGATACCTGTTGTTCCAGCTGCACACTATTCTTGTGGAGGTGTAGTTGTGGACGAAAATGCTCAAACAACAATAAATAATCTCTATTCCTCAGGTGAATGCGCAAGAACAGGACTTCATGGAGCAAATCGTTTAGCCTCAAATTCACTTCTTGAAGCATTAGTATTTTCTCATAGAGGAGCACTTGATTGCTTAAATAAAATAAACGATGTTAAGTTTTGCAAGGAAGTTCCAGATTGGAATGCAGAAGGAATGGTTCTAAATGAAGAAATGGTTCTAATATCTCAATCTGTAAAAGAGCTTCAACAAATAATGTCAAACTATGTTGGAATTGTACGTTCAGATTTAAGACTTAAAAGAGCCTTCAATCGTTTGGAACTTATTTATAAAGAAACTGAAGCAATTTATAACCGTTCAGTTTTAATTCCTAAGCTTTGTGAGTTACGAAACCTTATTGCCAATTCATATTTAATAATAAAAATGGCTATGGAAAGAAAGGAAAGCGTAGGATTACACTACTTGGTAAATTATTAAGCAAGAAATATTATAAAAAAGTCGGTGATTTTTTCTATTTAATCACCGACTTTTTTTGTTTAACTCCCTTATAATTTCAAAAAGATCCCTTTAATTTTAAAAGGGAAAGAAATTAAGAAAGATTATTAGCCTTTTTGCTTAGATATTTCTTCAATATAAACTTGTAAAGCATAACAATTAACAGTCCAATTCCCATTCCCAATATTCCTCCAACTATTACATCTAAAGGATAGTGTACTCCGCAATAAATTCTTGAATATCCTACTAAAATTGCCCAAGAGTAAATTAAGATTGGCAGGAGTTTGTATTTTTTCCCTAAAACTGCGAATATTGTTGCTAACGAAAAAGCATTTGCAGAATGAGAAGAAACAAAACCATATAGTCCTCCTTTGTAGTCATATATAAGATGCCAAGAAGAAAGTTTAACTAAATTAACCCCCTCCAAAGCATGACTTGGCCTCAATCTTTGAAAAACATCTTTAAAGCAAAGCACCGATATTCTATCTGCAAGTAAGAAAGAAAGGGCAACCAATACTATAAGTATCCAAAAATGTTTGTTGAATTTCTTAATTGAAAGAAAAATTACAACAGAAAGTATGGCTACAACAAAACTAAGATTATGGCTTAAGAATGCAAAGAAATAGTCAAAGAAAGAACTTCTTAATCCATTTATAAGATAGAAAAGCTCAGTATCTTTATTTAATATTGCTTCCATTGAGGGTCTGCCAAATTATATCCTTCAATTCCATAATTCCCATTCCTGACACAGAAGAAATAAATACTGCCTTTACTTGTTTTGGAAGAAGTTTTTTCATTTGAGAAATCATTTCCTTATCAAGCATATCACATTTAGTTATTGCGAGAATTCTATCCTTGTCCATTAATTCAGGATTGTAGTTTTGAAGCTCATTAAGAAGTATTTTATATTCTTTTTTAATGTCATTGGCATCGCAAGGAACCATAAATAATAAAAGAGAATTTCTTTCAATATGTCTCAAAAATCGAATACCTAAACCTTTACCTTCAGAAGCTCCTTCAATAATTCCTGGAATATCTGCCATAATAAAAGATTGTTCATCTCTATATTTTACAATTCCAAGATTAGGAACCAATGTTGTGAAAGGATAATCTGCAATTTCTGGCTTTGCAGCAGAAACAACACTTAATAAAGTACTTTTCCCTGCATTTGGAAAACCAACCAAACCAACATCAGCAAGTATTTTTAGTTCTATTATCTTCCAAGCCTCAATACCTTCTTCTCCTGGTTGAAAATAGCGTGGAGTTTGGTTAGTTGAAGATTTAAAATGGTCATTTCCCAATCCTCCTCTACCTCCTTGAGCAATAATAACCTCTTGTCCTTCTTCCACAATCTCACAATCAACCTCTCCTGTTTCAACATCTCTGCATATTGTTCCAAGAGGAACATCTACAATTATATCTTTACCTTCCCTTCCAGTTAATCGATTTTTTCCTCCTCCTTCTCCATCTTCTGCAATAAGGTGCTTAGTATATTTAAGATGCAAAAGAGTCCAAAACTGTTTATTCCCTCTCAAAATAATATGCCCTCCTCTTCCTCCATCTCCACCATCAGGACCTCCTTTAGCATTACTTCTTGAGCGAAGCAAATGAGCAGAGCCTGCACCTCCTTTCCCACTACGACAATTTATCTTTACATAATCTACAAAGTTCGAACGCATATTATTTATTTTATTAGTTACGCTTTTTTAAGAGCTTCATCTACAATTTTACATAGGTTTTCAAACACAACTTCTTCAGATGCATCGGATTTAACACTATAGTATTTATTTTTCTTTTGATAGTAGTTCTTTACATTTAAGGCTGATTGTTCATAATTCTCAATACGGTGAATTATGATTTCAGGATCCATATCATATGTTCTTCTTCTTTCAGTTTTACTTCTTTGAGTAAGACGTTTTATACATTGAAGAGGATTAGATTGCATTTCAATCATACAAGTTACAGAAGTATGCATCTTTTCTAAGATTCCATCCATAATGTAAGCTTGAACATAGGTTGAAGGGAAACCTTTAAAAAGGAAACCTTTAGCATTTGGATTTTCTTCAATCTTTTGTTCTATTAGTTGAATTGCAATTAAATCAGGAACTCCATTTCCTTGATCTATATAAGGTTTACTTAATAGTCCAATTTCTGAACCTTTTGCAATTTCATCTCTTATCATTGCTCCAGTTGAAACATAAACCAAGTCATATTCTTTTGCTAAAAGCTTAGCTTGAGTTCCTCTTCCTGAACCAGGAGAACCAAAAAGAATAATGTTTCTGTAAGCATTTTCAAGAGTCTTATCAACCACTTCTTCCAATCGAGAAAACACTTCTTCAACTGTTCCTACTCCATTAATTGGGCAGTAAATTCCTTTTTGTTTGTAAAACTCTGCTACTGGAATTGTTTTATTGTCGTATTCTTGAAAACGATTTAAGATAACTTCCTTTTTATCGTCTTCTCTGCCTTCAATTGAAGCTCTATTTAGCATTCTTTCAATAAGCATTTCTCTTGGAACCTCCAATGATAGTAAGCATAAAAGTCTGCGATTCATTCTGTGTAACAAGCCTTCTAAAATGTATGCTTGAACAACTGTACGAGGGAATCCATCAAAAAGAATTCCTCCTGTTGTAGAGTTTTCAATAGTCTTCTCAATAATTTGAACAATTAACTCATCGTCAACCAACCCTCCCTTGTTAATTATATCTTTTGCTTTTAGTCCAATTTCTGTACCTTCAGCTATTTCTTTTCTTAAAATGTCTCCTGTTGAAATATAAGTAAGGTTATATTTCTCAACCAACATCTTTGACTGAGTGCCTTTCCCTGCTCCAGGAGCTCCAAATAATACTATACTTAGCATTTTTTATTTTATTTTTAGTTAGTTTGTTTTAAATTACTCTTTTAACTGATAAATATCTTTAATATTTCTTCCGTATCCATCAAAATCAAAACCATACCCAATAATAAACTCATTACTTATCTCTTTCCCAATATACTTTATATTATAATCTTTCTTGAAAGCTTTAGGTTTAAACATAAGAGTGCATATTTCAAAAGAAGATGGTTCTTTAGCCAAAATTCTTTCTCTTAAGCATTCCATCGTAATACCTGTATCAATAATATCTTCTATTACAATAATATTTTTACCTTTAAGGTCTTCATTTAATCCAATAAGTTCCCTAACCTCATCTGTAGAACATAAACCCTGATAGGAAGAAAGTTTGATAAAACTTATTTTATGGTTACCCTCAATCTTTTTTAAAAGATCAGAAGCAAACATAAAAGCTCCATTAAGCACTATTAAAAATAATACTTCTTTATCAGCGTAATCCTTATTAATCCTATCGCTTAATGATTTAATCACTAATTCTATTTCATCACAGCTGATAAACCTATGAAATATTTTGCCTTTTATGTTTACTTGGTTCAAGAGAATGTGTTTTTAGTTTGCAAAATTAAATTAAAACAATGAATTAACTTTGATTTAAAGAAGAAATCGCCAAAAAGGCTGAAAATCCCATTGCATTTTTTATGCTTTGTTCATCAATAATGAAGGTTGATGTGTGAAGGTTTGTTATTTGCATATCTTTCTTTTTTGTTCCAACTCTAAAATAACAGCTTGGAGCTTGTTGAGAGAAATATGAAAAGTCTTCTGCAGTGGTTCTTTGAGGAATATTTAAAACTTTTTCTTCACCAAAATAAGTTTGAGCATAACCAAAAACCTTTCTTGTTAAGTCTATATCATTATAAACAAAAGGATAGCCATGATCAACAAACACTTTTGCTTCTGCTCCAAAAGCTTTTGCTGTTTGAGTAGCAATTCTTTCAATTAAATTATGGCATTCTTTTCTCCAATTTTCATCAAAAGTTCTAATTATACCTTCCAAATGTACTGAATCAGGAATTATATTTGTTCTTCCGTTAGCAATAAATTTTCCAATTGAGAAAACTGTCGGAATTGTTGCTGTTGCACTTCGTGAAACTATGCTTTGAAGAGCTACAACAACATGAGAAGCAACTAAAATTGGGTCAATGTTTAGCTCTGGAGTTGCTCCATGACCTCCTTTACCAATTATATCAATATAAATTTCGTCTGTTGAAGCCATTGCCTTGCCTTCAGTCATTCCAATATAGCCACATTCCATTTCAGGAGTTGAGTGAAAGGCAAAAATATTACTTGGAGTGATTTCTTTAAATATTCCTTCTTGCAACATCTTCCATGCCCCTCCAGGATACATTTCTTCGGAAGGTTGAAAAATAAACATTACCCTTCCTTCAAAATCATTTTCCAATTCTTTTAATATTTTAATTGCACCCAAAAGTGAAGCCATGTGTAAATCATGACCACAAGCATGCATAAAGCCTTCGTTAATTGATTTGTAAGTAAGTTCAGTTTCTTCCTTTATTGGAAGAGCGTCCATATCGGCTCTAAGAGCAACGGTTTTTTTGTTAGGATTCTTTCCATTAACAAATCCATAAATACCAAATCCTCCAATATTTTTTTTGAATTCCAAACCCCATTCTACCAATTTTGAGCAAATGAATTCTGATGTTTTTTCTTCTTGGGTTGAAAGTTCAGGATGTTTGTGTAAATGCCTTCGATATTCCACAATTTCATCAAAATACTTCTGAGCTAATTGCTCTATTTTTTCTTTAAAACTATTATTACTAATCATATAATAAAAAAGGAGTTAGTATTCTTTCACTTGAATTTGGATTATGCAAAGGTAGATAGTTTTTGTTTTATTAACAATTTTAGAATAAGATATTTTCTTTTATCTTTACCTATTCAAAAATAATTCCATATCTTCGCAAATGGAAAAAATCTATAAACAAGAATTAATATAATACAATCTAATAAAATGAAAAAGATTATAATTCTTTTAAGTGTGGGACTAATATTTTCATTTATTATTGTTTCATGCGGTTCAATGGAGGATAAAATTGTAGGAAAGTGGCAACATGTTTTAATTGTAGGGCAAAGTTCGCAAGGAAGCGACACTTTGGATATGACACAATACCCCCCAACATATAATGTTTTTAGAGAAGATGGCACCCTTCAAATATACAATTCACAACAAGAAGAAAATGTAAGATACCTTATTCGTGACAATAAATTATATTCTTTCAAGCTTGGAAAAACAGACACTGCAATTATGGATATTAAGAAACTTTCTAAAGACGAGTTGATTCTTCAAGTAAAATTTAAAGATGATTCCCAAAGAATTGAAAGTCTATACTATAAAAAAGTAAAATAATAATTCCATATCTCATAAAAATTTCTTATATTTGCATTTCAGGACTATTTATAATAATGTCCATTCCCAAAGAATAAACAACAATCCCTAAAATATATTAAATAAAAAGATGCACATCTTTTATAGCGAAAGATGCACATCGTTTGGTATGAAAGATGCGCATCTTTTGGGTAAAAAGTCCCTGATTAATAAGTTTTATATCCCGACTTTATAGAAATATATCAAGGTTAGAGAGAAATATATAAGGTATAATTTCAATTATGATTGAGTTTTTTGAAAATATCCTTAAGATATTTTTTATTATCTAAGTGAAGTGCACCCTTTTTTGTTTCTACTTGTCTAACATTTTAATCAAAAGAAGAAACAAAAAAAGATAATTTTCAGCTTAATCCATTCAAATTAATTGAAGTAAACTTGCATTAATATTTATCTTTTACGCGTTTATAGCAATTTTATTCATACCTTTGCAAATTAATTCACTAATAAAATTTATATGACATTTAAAGAATTGGGCATGAGTCCAGAAATCCTCAAAGCCATTGATGAACTCGGCTTTGAAAACCCAATGCCCGTTCAAGCAGAAACATTACCTGTACTACTTAATGATGATGTAGACCTTGTAGCTTTAGCTCAAACAGGTACTGGAAAAACAGCAGCTTTTGGATTACCAATGATCCAAAAGATGGATTATACAAACAAAGACACTGAAGTTTTGGTGCTTTGTCCTACAAGAGAACTTTGTATTCAGATATCAAAGGATTGTAAAAATTATTCAAAATATATTCAAGAATGCACCATTTTGCCAGTTTATGGAGGTGCAAGCATTGATGTTCAAATCCGTACTTTAAGAAAAGGTGTTAAGATGATTGTTGCTACACCTGGAAGAATGAATGATTTGATAAATAGAGGTGTGGTTAATATTTCTAAGCTTAAATACGTAGTATTAGATGAGGCTGACGAAATGTTAAATATGGGATTTAAAGAAGATTTAGATAATATTCTTGCTCAAACTCCAAATAGCAAACATACTCTTTTGTTTTCAGCAACTATGCCAAAAGAGGTTGAAACTATATCTAAAAATTACATGAGTAACCCTGTTAGAATTCAAATTGGGGTTAGAAATCAAGGAGCTGATAGTGTTTCTCACGTTTATTATTTGGTTCATGCAAAAGATAGATACTTGGCATTAAAGAGAATTGCTGATTATTATCCAGACATTTATTCAATTGTTTTTTGTAGAACAAAACTTGAAACACAAGAAGTGGCTGATATGTTGATTCGTGATGGATATAATGCAGACAGTTTGCATGGAGATTTATCTCAAGCTCAAAGAGATCACGTAATGAACCGTTTTAGACTTAAAAACGTTCAAATGCTGGTTGCAACCGATGTTGCTGCAAGAGGATTGGATGTGAATAACCTTACTCATGTTATAAACTATAACCTTCCTGACGAATTGGAACAATATGTTCATCGTAGTGGAAGAACAGGAAGAGCTGACAAGACTGGTATTTCAATTGCTATCATTAATTTGAGAGAGAAATATAAGATAAAAGATATTGAACGTCTAATTAAGAAAGAATTTACAAAAGCTAATATCCCAACTGGAAAAGAAGTTTGTACAAAACAACTTTTCAATATGATTGATAAGGTTGAGAATGTTGATGTAAATTATCCTGAAATTGAGACTTTCTTGCCCGATATTATGAAGAAATTGGAATGGATGGACAAGGAAGAACTTATTCGTAAGTTTGTTTCATTGGAGTTTAACCGTTTCTTGGAATATTATGTTGGTGCACCTGATTTGAATGTTGATGAATCAAGAGAAAGAAGCAAACAGGAAAAGGGCAGCAATAATAGGGGGGATAAGAGAACTAACAAAGAAGGTAACTTCACAAGACTGTTTATTACTTTAGGACATAAAGACAATATCGTACCTCAACGTTTGATTGGTATGATTAATGATTATACTCAAGAAAGACATATTGAGATTGGAAAGATTGATATTTTGGATACGTTTTCCTATGTTGATGTTGAAGAGTCAAAAGCACAAGCAGTTATTGATGCCTTTGAAGACAAGTTTGTAAAAGGAAGACCTATTGCTGTTGAAATTGCAGAATCAAAAGGCTCTTCTTCAAGAGGAAGAAGTGGTGAGAGAAGAAGTTCTTCAGGAGATAGAAGGAGAGATGGTGGTGGTGACAGAAGAAGCTCCTCAAGGAATAGCAATGAAAGAAGAAGCAGCGACAATAGAGGCAACGATAGAAAAAGTAACGACAGAAAGAAAGACAGTTCAAGAAATAGTAGAGATAAGGATAGAAAAAGATATAGATAAATAATAAATTAGATATATAAAAGATGATTTTAGCTCCGTCATTATTGTCTGCAGACTTTGGCAATCTGCAAAAAGATATTGAAATGATTAATGTAAGCCAAGCTGATTGGTTTCATATTGATGTTATGGATGGAGTATTTGTTCCTAACATTAGCTTTGGTCAACCAGTAATAAAGTTTATTAAAAAACATGCAAAGAAACCTTTGGATGTACATTTAATGATTGTTGACCCTGATAGATATTTTGAAGATTTTAAAACTGTTGGAGCAGATATTCTTACAATTCACTACGAAGCTTGTCGCCATCTAAACAGAAGCATATCTTCAATTAAACAATTAGGAATGAAAGCGGGAGTTGTACTTAACCCTCATACTCCTATTTCTGTTTTGGAAGATATTATTCAAGAGTGCGATATGGTTTTGCTTATGAGTGTTAACCCTGGATTTGGAGGACAAAGCTTTATTGAAAACACTTACAATAAAATTATTCAACTAAAAGAACTTATCAATAGGAAAAATCCAAGTTGTTTGATTGAAATTGATGGAGGTGTTAGCTTAAAGAACTATAAGCAACTTGTTGAATATGGCGCTGATGCTTTGGTTGCAGGAAACGCTGTTTTTGGAGCAGAAAACCCTTTAGAAACCATTAAAGAATTTAAGAAATAGATTTATGTTTGGCTTTTTCAGTGGCAAATCAAAAAAAGTTGAAGAGGTAATTGATTTGTCGGTTTTAGAAACTGACATTCATTCTCACTTAATTCCAGGCGTTGACGATGGTTCTCAAAGCATGGAAGAGTCAATTTCTCTTTTGAAGCAGCTGAAAGAATTTGGATATAAGAAAGTTATCACCACTCCTCATATTTTCTACGATAGCTTTATAGATGGATATGATATATTATATCAAAAACTTGAAGACTTAAGTCTTAAAGTAAAAGAAAATAATATTGATATAGAAATTGTACTTTCTGGAGAGTATTTATTGGATGATGATATTAAAGAAAGAGTAGAGAAAAAACAAATATTAAGTTTTGGAGATAATTATCTTCTTTTTGAATTTCCAATGCGTAATGAGCCATTGGGCTATGAACAATGGTTGTTTGACCTTCAATTGTCAGGATACAATTTAATTCTTGCACATCCTGAAAGATATACTTTCTTAAATAATGACATTAAGAAATATTATAAATTAAAGGACAGAGGAATTCTGTTTCAAGTTAATATTTCTTCTTTTTCTGGGTACTACGGTGAACATATTCAAAAATTAGTTGAAAAACTTACTAATGAGAATTTGGTTGATTTAATTGGAACAGACTGTCATGGACAAAGGCATATTGATGCCTTAAAGAAGTCTTTACATAGTCCAGTTTTAAAGCAACTTGTAAATTCTGGACAATTAATAAATAATAAATTATAATATAGTATTATGGATTCATTACTTGCTATTTCTCCCATTGATGGAAGATATAGAAAACAGGTTGAGCTTTTAGCAAATTATTTTTCTGAAAAGGCTTTAATTAATTATAGAACAAGAGTTGAAATAGAATATTTTATTGCCCTTTGTGAATTAGGTATTGAAGGCTTAAAAGATTTTGATAAGAATAATTTCAACGCATTAAGAGATATTTACTTAAATTTTACTGAAACAGACGCCCAACAAATTAAGGATATTGAAAAGGTAACTAATCACGACGTTAAGGCTGTTGAATATTTTCTTAAAAAGAAATTTGACTCACTTGGATTAGAAAAATGGAAAGAATTTATCCATTTTGGTTTAACTTCACAAGATATTAACAATACTTCTGTTCCATTAAGCATTAAAGAATGTCAAGAAGAGGTTTACTTGCCTCTTATGAATGATATTGTGGAGCTATTGGAAGAAAAAGCAAAAACTTGGGAAGGAATTCCAATGCTTGCACACACTCATGGTCAACCAGCATCTCCAACAATGCTTTCAAAGGAAATAAGAGTGTTTACTTATCGTCTTCAACAACAGTTAGCATACTTTGCTTTCATCCCTTTTGGAGCTAAGTTTGGAGGAGCAACAGGTAACTTTAATGCTCACAAGGTAACTTTCCCTGAACATAACTGGGTTTTGTTTGCAAATAACTTTTGTTCAAGTCTTGGATTGGAACGTCAATCTTATACAACTCAAATAGAAAACTACGATAATATGTCTGCATATTTCGATTCAATAAAAAGAATCAATGTTATCCTTATGGACTTCTGCAAAGATATGTGGGCTTATATTTCAATGGAGTATTTCAAACAAAAGATTAAGGAAGGAGAAGTTGGTTCTTCTGCTATGCCTCACAAAGTAAATCCTATTGATTTTGAAAATGCAGAAGGAAACTTAGGATTGGCTAATGCAATTTTTGACCATTTGTCAATGAAACTTCCAATATCTCGTTTACAAAGAGACTTAACTGATTCAACAGTTACAAGAAATATTGGAGTTCCAATTGCACATACAATTATAGCTTTAAATTCAATAATTAAGGGAGTAAATAAACTTATTATTAATACTAAAGCAATAGAAAGAGATTTGAATAATAACTGGGCTGTTGTTGCAGAAGCTCTTCAATCTATTCTTCGTTCAATTGGCTATCCTAATCCTTATGAAACATTGAAGGATTTAACAAGAACCAACACTGAAGTAAATGCTGAAACAATTGCAAAATTTGTTGATGGCTTAGATATTAGTGATGAAATCAAAAAGAGAATGAAAGAAATAACTCCTATGAACTACGTTGGAGTTTATGAATAACAGATAGGCAATGAGAAAATATTTTACTTGGATATTTGCTAAACCTTATTTAGTAAGGATAATTCTTTACTTTATTTTGGTTTGTCTTGCTACAATATTTTCTATTGCCTCCATTCTTTCTGCTTCTAACTTTTTAAATGTACTTTTCTCACAAGAGCTTAGCAATACCGTTGTTGCTAATCCTTCTTTGCTGGATGAATTTCTTTCTTCCTTCTATTCTAAGATAATTGCTTATGGTAGAGTGAATGCATTGTATATATTTGGAGTTATTATTTTTATAATCTATTTCCTAAAAGACGTCTTTACTTATTTAGCTTCTTTTTTTATTGCCTCTGTAAGGAATAAAATTGTAAGGAATATTAGGAATAAACTATTTCAAAAATATATCTCATTACCTCTTTCCTACTTAAGCACACACCGTAAGGGAGATCTTATTTCTCGATTAAGTAATGATGTTATTGAATATGATGAAAATGTATTGAAATCAATTACGTCTTTAGTTGGTGGTTTGATAACTGTTGCTCTTTATCTAATTGCTCTTTTCTATATTGACTATACTCTTACTTTTACTGTTTTGATTGTATTTCCTATTGTTGCTCTTTTATCTTCTTTCATAAGCAGAACTCTTCGTCATAGCTCAAAACATCTTCAACAAAAGAGTGCAAATATTATTTCTATTATTGAACAAACAATTTCTGGACTAAGAATAATTAAAGCTCACACTGCAATTGAACTTATGAATGAAAGATTTGTTCATTTTAACTCTTCCTACACAAGATTAAGAAATAGTATTTACAGAAGAGTTGATTTAGCTTCTCCAGTAAGTGAGTTTTTGGGCAATTCGATGTTAATTGGATTACTTCTTTTTGGCTCTTCAAAAGTTCTAACCTCTGCATCAATATCTGCTGAACTGTTTATTGTATACCTTGTTCTCTTCACTCTTATTATTAAGCCAGCAAAAGATATTCCAACTTCTTTCTTTAACATAAAAAAAGGAAAAGCTTCCATTGATAGGATTGTTGAAATTTTGAAGATAAAGAATCAAATTATTGAACCTAAAGAACCTGTTGCTTTTCCAAAGATAGAAAAAGGGATTGTTTTTAATAATGTAAATTTCTCCTATAAAGAAGACTTGGTATTGAAAAATATTAATCTGATTTTTGAGAAAGGCAAAACAACAGCAATTGTTGGATCTTCAGGAAGTGGGAAGAGTACTTTGATTGATTTAATTCCAAAACTCTACGAGCCAACAAAAGGAGAAATTCTTTTTGATGATATTAATAGTAAGGCAATTCATTCTAAATCAATAAGAGATAATATTGCTTTTGTAACTCAAGAGACAATTCTTTTCAACGATTCAATATTTAATAATATCACTTTCGGTTCAAGTTCTTATAGCTTGGAACAAGTAAAGAAAGCTGCAGAAATTGCAAATGCCCATACTTTTATTGAAAAACTCCCTGATGGTTATAATACAATTATTGGAGATAGAGGCTCTACTCTTTCAGGAGGAGAGCGCCAAAGAATTAGCATAGCAAGAGCAGTTCTTAAGAATGCAGATATATTAATTCTTGACGAAGCAACCTCAGCTCTTGACACCGAAAATGAAAGATTGGTTCAGGAAGCCATTTCCAAAATCACAAAAGATAAAACATCTATCATTATTGCCCATCGTCTTTCAACAATTACCAATTCTGATAAGATTATAGTTTTAGATAAAGGAGAAATTAAAGAAGAAGGAACACATCACGAGCTTATTCAACAGGACGGAATTTATACAAAGCTCTGTTCAATGCAAGAATTATAAGGTTTAATACTCCCTATATCTAATTATTCCAGAAAAACTCCCTACTTAATCAAAAAAACTCACCGACTTTTCTAATTTAAATGCCGACTTTTTTGGAAAAGGTCCCGTTTATTTTTCTGTACCCTTTGATTATTTTTCTGCATATTTTAATTAAGTAAATTTGGAAATTATCTACTTTATTTGCGCAATAAGGTATCTTATTGTTTTTCTGTTTTTAGAGAATTTGTGCTAGTTTAAATTATAGATAAAATTTGGATAAGTATTATATTTAGTGTACTTTTGCAAGTTACAATTCAAATTAGTGTTTAATAAATAGTTGAAATTATGTCAATTAACAGCAAGACACGAGAGTTAAAAGCAAGAATGCAAACCATGCTTCAAGGAGGAGGCGAAAAAGCAGTTGAAAAACAAAAAGCAACTGGTAAGCTTACTGCAAGAGAGAGAATCTTAGAGCTCTTAGACGAAGGAAGTTTTCACGAATATGATCTTTTCATTCAGCACTCTGGTAAGGATTTTGATATGGATAAAAAAATTCTTCCAGGAGATGGTGTTGTTACCGGAACTGGAACAATTAATGGTTATCCAATTTGCATTTATGCCCAAGACTTTACTGTTGCAGGAGGTTCATTAGGTTATATGCACGCAAAGAAAATTTGCAAGATTATGGACCACGCAATGAAGTTAAAAGTTCCAATCATTGGTATTAATGACTCTGGTGGAGCTCGTATTCAAGAAGGTGTTAATGCCTTAGCAGGTTACGGAGCAATATTCTTCCGTAATACTATGGCTTCAGGTGTTATTCCTCAAATTTCAGTAATACTTGGTCCTTGTGCAGGGGGAGCCGTTTATTCTCCAGCATTAACCGACTTTGTGTTTGTAGTAGATAAAATCTCAAAAATGTTCATCACTGGACCTGATGTTATCAGAACAGTTCTGGGAGAAGAGATAACTCAAGAAGATTTGGGAGGAGCAAGAGTACATGCAGAGATTTCTGGAAATGCTCATTTCTTTGCTGAAAGCGAATTGGAGTGTTTTGAACAAATTAAATCTTTGTTTACTTATATTCCTTGGAACAATACAAAGAAAGCTGAAAGCTTTGCTCCTAAAAAACCAAAATCAAAAGATTATAAGATTAGTCAAATATTCCCAACTGATCCAGCAAAACCTTATGATGTTAGATTTATAATTAAAGCAATTGTTGATAATTCAGAATTTTTAGAAGTTCAAGAGTTATTTGCTCCTAACATTGTTGTTGGATTTGCTCGTATTAATGGAGATACAGTTGGTTTCGTTGCCAACCAACCTAATGCTATGGCAGGAGTTTTAGATTGCAATTCATCTGACAAAGCTGCTCGTTTCATTCGTTTCTGCGATGCTTTCCAAATTCCATTAGTTACCTTGGAAGACCTTCCTGGCTATTTGCCTGGTGTTGACCAAGAACATGCAGGAGTAATTCGTCATGGAGCAAAAATCCTTTATGCTTTTTCAGAAGCTACCGTTCCTAAGATGACAGTTATTTTGCGTAAAGCTTATGGTGGAGGATATATTGCAATGTGTTCTAATCACCTTAAAGCAGACTTTGTTTTTGCTTGGCCAACTGCAGAAATTGCTGTTATGGGACCTGAAGGAGCTGCAAATATTATTTTCAAATCAGAAATAACTTCTGCAGAAAATCCTGAAGAAATGCGTAAACATAAAGTTCAAGAATACAGAGAAAAGTTTGCCAATCCTTATGTTGCTGCTTCTTATGGATATGTTGATGCTGTAATTCAACCTTCCGAAACTCGTCAATACTTGGTGCATGCTCTTGAAATGACAAAGACTAAAGTTGTTGAAAATCCTTGGAAAAAGCATGGTATTCCACCATTCTAAAATTTAAGAAGAAGGATATTATTAAACAATTAACGTATTAATGAATAACAAATAGAGATTATGCCAAATATTAAACAAGACAATAGAACTTACTATCGTCAATTATATATTAAGATAGAACCGGGACAAATTTATGCATTTATTCCAGGAACAATAATTGATATCTTTGTTAAGAAGGGACAAAAAGTAAAAAAAGGAACTCCTCTTTGTACTTTACACGCCATGAAAATGGATAACGAAATCTCTTCTCCAATTGATGGTATTGTTCAAGCTATAAACATTAAGAAAGATCAGATTGTTAGTAAGAATGATGTTCTTATTATGATTAGTTCAGAAGATGTTTCTGAAAAACAAAAAGAACAAAAGGAAGAAAAAGCTCCTTTAAAAGAAAAGAAAGAGAAAAAATAAGCAATTCTACTTAGATAGAATTTCCTTTATCTTTAATACTAAGCTATGCGAATCTATTTTGCATAGCTTTTGTAGTTCTGTGACGGAGCCATGCTCAATAAACTTATCCTCAATTGCAATTCTGTATATATTATTTTTATACCCTTTATCGCAAGCAAACTCAATAACTGCACTTCCAAATCCACCAATTTCAACTCCATCTTCAATGGTAATAATATTGTCGTATTTGTTTAGCACTTCTTCCAAAATTGAACCATCCAAAGGTTTAAGAAAACGCATATTGTAAATAGCAACCTCAACTCCTTCTTTTTCGAGTTCTTGAGCAGCCTTAATTGCATTGTTACCAATTGCTCCCAAAGCCAAAATGGCAATATCCTTACCTTCTCTAATCTTTTCACCCTTGCCAATTTCTATTGATTGGAACTCTTGTTTCCAATCAACAATATATCCCTTACCTCTTGGATAACGAATAACCAAAGGAAAATCTATTCCTTTTTGAGCCGTAAACATAATATTTCTAAGCTCAATTTCATTTAGTGGAGCAAATATAGTCAAGTTAGGAATTAATCGCATAAAACTCAAATCAAACACTCCATGATGAGTTGCTCCATCTTCTCCAACCAAACCAGCTCTATCCAAACACATAATAACTGGAAGTTTTTGAAGAGCAATATCATGAATAACTTGGTCATAAGCCCTTTGCATAAAAGAAGAATATACATTACAGAAAGGAATATACCCCTTTGCAGCCATTCCTGCAGAAAAAGTTAAAGCATGTTGCTCAGCAATACCAACATCAAAAGTTCTATCAGGAAACTCCTTAATCAAACAATTCATTGAACAGCCCGAAAGCATTGCAGGAGTAACTCCAACAATCTTAGAGTTTATTTTTGCAAGTTCAACCAATGTTTCTCCAAAAACATCTTGAAACTTAATTGGAGAGCCCTCTACAGAATCACTTGTTTTTCTTTCTCCAGTTTCAGGATTGAAAATACCTGGAGCATGATAAGTTACAGGATTATCTTCTGCCTCTTTTAATCCCTTACCCTTTTTAGTTATTATATGCAGTATCCTTGGTCCCTTAATCTTCTTTAAGTCTTCCAATGTTTTAACCAAAACCAAAACATCATTTCCTTTAATAGGTCCAAAATATCTTATCTTTAAAGCTTCAAAGAAATTACTCTTCCCTGAAAACATAGACTTTAATGCAAACAAGAACCAACCAAAAATATTTTTTGACTTGCTATATGAAGGAGTGTTCCCTCCCATCATATTCCATATCTTATTCTTTACTCTATTGTAAGTGGCAGAAGTTGTCATCATGGTAAAATATTCTCCCATAGCTCCAACCTTCTTATCAATAGAAATGCCATTATCATTTAAAATAACAAGCTGATTAACATCTGTTGCACCAGAATGATTTAATGCCTCAAAAGCCATACCACCAGTCATTGAACCATCGCCAATAACAGCAATATGAGCATTCTTAGTGTTGCCTTTCAGTTTATCTGCAATAGCCATACCTAAAGAAGCAGAAATGGAAGTGGAAGAATGTCCTGTTCCAAAACAATCATACTCACTTTCCTCAATCTTTGGGAAGCCACTCAAACCTCCAAGCTTACGAATGGAAGAAAACCTGTCCTTCCTTTGAGTCAAAACCTTATGAGAATAGGCCTGATGACCAACATCCCAAATTAAAGTATCGTCAGGAATGTCAAAAACATAATGTAAAGCTACCGTAAGTTCAACTGTTCCCAAAGAAGAAGCCAAATGTCCTGGATTTTCAGCCAAAACACTAATAATATAATCTCTCACCTGCTTACAAAGCAAAGGCAACTCCTCTTTAGAGAGCTTTTTTATATCTTCAGGAGAATTAATTCCCTTTAGCAAATCACCTTGATTATAGCTGTTCATAGTTTCTAACAAATAAAGATGCAAATATACATAAAATAAAACTTGGGAGCAAGAACCTAATCTAATACTACAAAAACTAAGACTTTATTTTCCACAAACAAAGATTTAAACTAATTAAATAAGGATTAGATTTAGTATAATGCCATTATTTGATTGATATAATGCCATTATATTGTCGGTTTAATGGCATTATACTGAGAATATAATGCCATTATTTCAGATCGACATAAGGTTTATGTCTTGTACTGAAAAAAGTTGACACTTTTTATACAAAAAAAGTGTAACAAAAATGGAGAAAAGAGGCAAGATTACGGATGCAATTCGTATAGAGATAATCGAGGATTATCTGAGCAGTGG
>Ga0316605_10000177_pt1 | contig 57683 bp, 12 predicted proteins | sample OWC_soil_day20_n_FD_207666 | JGI IMG/M metagenome (GOLD analysis project Ga0316605, IMG submission 207666) | Wetland soil microbial communities from Old Woman Creek delta, Ohio, United States - OWC_soil_day20_noCT | ecosystem: Environmental > Terrestrial > Soil > Wetlands | place: USA: Ohio...
TTGTCTGCCCCGTCAGCGGGGCTTATTTTTTACTACTCGAATCCGAGGGGACATACGTGAATAAGTCTGAACTCATTGATCAAATCGCCAAGTCTGCTGACATTTCCAAAGCTGCCGCCGGTCGCGCCCTTGACGCTACCATCGCTGCCGTCAAGACGTCCTTGAAGAAGGGCCAGATAGTTACTCTGGTGGGCTTTGGTTCGTTCTACGTTGGCAAGCGCGCTGCTCGTACCGGCCGCAATCCCCAGACTGGCGCAACGATCAAGATCAAGGCTGCCAAGGTGCCGAAATTCCGTGCTGGCAAAGGCCTCAAGGACACCGTTAACTAAGATACAATCTCGCGCTTCGCATGGATGCTGCAATTAGGTGTCCATCGTAGCGGGTGCTTAGCTCAGTTGGTAGAGCGTCTGCCTTACACGCAGAATGTCGGCGGTTCGAGCCCGTCAGCACCCACCACACCGTCTGCTCCAACGTCTTTTGAGCCGGTGATGTTTCATGGGTACCGAATGGAGTGGTAGTTCAGTTGGTTAGAATACCGGCCTGTCACGCCGGGGGTCGCGGGTTCGAGTCCCGTCCACTCCGCCAATAAATCAATAGCTTAGGAAGCTGGAGAGCCTAAAAAAACAGGCAGCTTCCTAAGATGATTTGAAATTTCCTAAGATCATTCCACCGCAGCGGCCTTACGAATACGACGTCGGTCATAGACCTTGGCGATGACCGCCTCTGATCGATGCCCGGTTAACTCGCTTGCGTTCCTGCCCTGTTCCTTAAAGGTTGTGATCGCCTTTCCACGCAAGTCGTGGAACGTGAACCGCTCACCGGGCAATCGTTGGGTTCCGTCAGCCCACAATCCACCCGCTACCCACTATTCCGCCGGCCGCAACCTTGAGCACGTGGGTGTAGATCATTGTCGTGCTGACGTCGGAATGCCCCAGACTCGATTGTCAACGGGCCCTAGTTTGACGCGCGCATAAGGGTATCTAGGAGCTTTCTAGCATCCCGGAGGTCCGGTGTTTCGAATCCCTCGGTGAACCAATTGAAGCATCCTTCAAGAAGGTGCTTGGCATCGGTACGCTTGTTTTGTTGCTGCCACAAGCGAGCCAGACTTGTGCTGGCGCGCAGTTCCATTGATTTTGCACGTTGCTTTCGACTTCGGGACAAGGCTTCGGAAAAGCAATGTTCCGCTTCGATCACGTTGGCTTCTGATAGTGCGAGTAACGCTTCGCCTTTGAGTCGGAAGAGTTCCGCCGCAGCATGGCGGTCGCCATTGACTTCGCCGACTTCAAAAGCTTCAGCAATGACTTCCAGCGCCTGTTCGTATAAGCCCAGAATGACCTTGGCTTCAGCCAACGGCCCAAGAGCTATCAGTCTTACGCCACCCATGGCTGCACGGGTGGATTCGGCGCATTGCCGCACTTTTTCAGCGCCCTCGTTGCGGTTTTGCATGGCGAGCGCCCAGCCAGAAGACAAATTGGCGCCGATCTGCCAGAGAGGAAAGTCATGGCGATTCGCCAGTGCCAGGGTTTCCTGTGCAAGAGCCGTCGCTTCTTCGGGTTGGCGCAAGCGACAGCGAAGGAGTGCGGCGAAGGTCAGGGCGTAAGCAAGACTGAAGGGATGATCGATTTGCCGCGCTCGCCCGAGTGCTTGCTCGCTCGCCCGCTGCGCCTGATCGGGGAAGCCGAGGAACCAAAGAATCCACGACAGATAAGAATAGGCGGTAACAGCGCCGTCCTCGCCGAACGCAGCGATGTGGCGTTCGTGATTGGAAGGGTGATAGAGTTCAAGCGCTCTTTCTATGTGTTTGCGCGCTAAGGCGAACTCGCCTTGCCAGTAAAGGGTGTTGCCGACCGCAAATTGCCCTTGCTGCTCATGGACTATGTTGCCATCAGCCATTTTGAGGAGTTGGCGAGCTAGTTTGCGCGCATGATCGTAGCCGGCGCGGGAGCTGGCGCCAGCCCATAGGCCCCATGCGACTGGAAACTGGTCGGCACTGGGGTTTTGCGTGTACAGGTGAAATGCTCGCTCGTAGGCCTTGACTCCCTCGGCGGAAGCGTAGCCCTGCGCGGCGAAGGATGCAGCACCGAGGTCGATTTGTAGTTCTATTTCCAGCAGCGGCTGTTCAGTGCCCGTCGGCAGCGCGGCGAGCAGCGCCAGGCCGGATTTGAAATGACTAACGGCCTCAGAACTGGCTGAATTACGGCTGGCACGTTTTCCTGCCTCCGCCCAGCAGGCGATGGCTTCCTGAATCTCGCCGCTTGCTGCCCAGTGCCGTGCCAGGATTTCGGGCTGAAGGTCAATCCCGCCGCTTTTCAGTGCGATGGCAATGCGTAGGTGCATTGCTTCGCGTTCGGCGCGTGTTTGCGACTCATACGCCGCATCGCACATCAGTGCGTGCTTGAATTGGAAGCAGTTCCCTTTCGACCGTTGCAGAAGTCCGGCATCCTTGAGCTGGTGAAGTGAGCGCGTCAATGTGGCGATGTCCAGGCGGGAAATTCTTTGTAATAGCGCAAAATCAAACTCTCGGCCGATGGTCGCCGCAGCCTGAACGACGCTCTTTGCCATTCCCAGAGCGTCGAGTCGCGCGGCGAGCAGGTCTTGTAAGGTTTCAGGAATTGCGGACCCCTCGTTGGTACCGATAATCCGCGCTAACTCCTCGATGAACAGCGGAACGCCATCTGCTCGTTCGACGATGCGGTTCATCTCGGTAGGCCTCATTTCGGGGGCCACAGCGGCGATCAATGCCATGGTCTGGTGATCATCGAGCGGGCTGAGATTCAGGGTGTGGACGAGTCTGTCACGCCAGGATGACTGAAACTCGGGGCGGGCAGTAAATATGACAAGTAGCGGTGCGGTGCGCCTGGGCGCGACGAGGCGGTCGAGAAGCTCAATCGTCGAGGGATCGGACCAGTGCAGGTCTTCAACCACCAGCAGCAATGGTTGTGTGGCTGCCAATGCAAATATGTGGGTGAGCAAGAGCTGAAGCGTCTTTTCGCGCTGGTGATTCGGCTTGGATAGGGGCTCCCGGTAAGGTGCCCTTAGCTGAAGCCCCAGTATTCTTGCAAGCAGGGGCACAGTGTCTGCACAGGACGTTTGGTAATGGGTTTCGGCATAGGTCGCCAGCTTGTTGAATCTGGTCATGGGTGAATCATCGGACTCGAATCCCAACGTGGACTCAAGCAGTTCCACTAGCGGCCGAAATGGTGACAGGCTGTGTTCTGGCGAGCAGTGCAGTTCTCGCACGGCATGGGGCTGACCGGGCAATGCGTCCTTGAGCGTTTTCACCAAGCGCGACTTGCCAATGCCGGCCTCACCGCGCAGCAGTAGGACTTGCTTGGTTCCGCCGCATGCGTTCCGCCAGGCGGTCGAAATTGTCGCGACCTCCTCCTCGTGTCCGATCAGTGGGCTTAAGGGCGCCCGTATGGCCGCAGCATCTAGGCGGGACCTAACACCGCTTTCCCCTGTGACGTGGAACACCTCCGGTGCTAGCGGCATGCCAGGCGCGGGCAGTTGCCCCAGATTCGCGCAGTAGAAGTAGCCTGCCACCAGGTTTCGCGTTGCCGCGCTGATCCTCACCTCTCCCGGACTTCCCGATTGTCCTAGGCGGATTGCCAATACCGAAATTGCACCGACGGTATCCGGTAGCCGGGCATTACTGCTGCCAATGGTCCATCCGGTGTGCACCCCGACGCGCACCTCAATCCCGGCGAACGCGTTGCGGGCTAACGCCAGGGCTGCGGCTACTGCCTGCCGGGCCGCGTCTTCTCTTGCCTGTGGATAGCCGAAATAGGTAAACATACTGCTGTCATTAGTTTGCGCGAGATGGCCAAGATTACGGAGTATCTTGCTACACCGTACCTGGGGATCGTGCAACACAGCACGAGCTGCATCCGGGTCGTTCTCATCGACCGGTGTCAGTTCGCAATACAGTACCGTGACATGGCGTCGCTCCAGAGTTTCCGGAGGGGAAGGCGTGTCGGTCGGCCTGTTCGATACCGGCGGCAAGTCGCCATGGAGGATGCGATGCGCAAGCGCTAATGTCTCACTGGCGGGTTCAATGCCAAAATCATCCTTCAACACTTGGCGGAAAGCTTCGTAGCGGGCTAGGGCATCGGCGTGTCGGCCGTTTTTGGCCAGTAGCTGCATTACCCGCCGCAAGCCCTCCTCGTTGGTAGGTGCCAGTTCGAGAAAGCGCAGTGCAAACGGCAGTGCTTTGTCGTAAGAGTGGCTGCGCTCGTGGCATTCGAGAAGGCGCGTCAGCAGGCTCAGTGCGCACCGATGGTAGTCCTCGCGTCGGCGCTGTAGCCAATCATCGAACTTCTGGCATTCCCGCAACGCGATGTTGGCCAGGAACGTCCCCCGGTAACGTCCGGCGAGAGCTTCCATCTGTGACAGGCAGGCGGCACAGTTCGTCGGCGTGAGAGACGCCGGACACTCCGGGATGGTCGCCGTGAACTCCGCTGCGTCAACTTCCATGCCGTCGGGATCAATGCGGATGTATTCGCGGCCGACCTGTAGGGGCGACTCATCTTCCTCTCCTGAGGCTAGTGACTGACGCAAGTCACGTAACACCTGCCGGAGATTTGTCAGGGCTGCTTCGCGTCCAAGGCTCGGCCAGAACATGGATGCCAGGTCCGTACGCGAATGCGCCTGCCCTGCTTCCACCGCCAGATATGCGAGAAGCCCCCTTCCTTTGCCGTAAGCCAATTGGCAAGGCTGCCCATCGCGGGAAAGCGAAAAGCCGCCGAGAAGGTGGAGGGTGGGTCTAACGGATGGGGACAACATGTATTTGATCCTGAAGCTGCGGCTGGATTCAGTTGGAGGGATGCAGGATTCATCCTGCACACTTCCGGTCAGACTGCGGTTGAGGAACTCTTACGATTATGTCGGTAAATTCTTACGTTTGGTGTGTATGGTAATCCAAAGTCCATATTGGGAACCGCCGCTCTAAGGGATGTGACGATGAATCCTCGCGGTCTTTTGAGGTTCCTTGGTGGCGAAAGTGATTCATCGAGTAAGTCGTTAAAGAATGCATGTTGGGTTGGGTGTTGGCCTGGTTGAGCGCAGTGCTCTCAATGGATTCATGAGGGGGTTATCGTTAATAACCTTATAGTCTGAAGGGGAAATAAAATGGCCGCAATGTTGTTTTATGAGAAACCGGTGCCACTCAATGTCGATGTCCACCTGAGAACGCGACTTGCGCCGTCGGATGGTGGAGTTGGGTTTGCAGCGAACACGAACTCGATCCCCTTGGCGGCGGTGGAGTTTGTAGACGCTGCGAGAGAATATCCGATCGTATTTACGGGCAAGGAAGACGAGGCCCTGTTGCCCATCGTATTGGTCGGAGTGCGCCACAATGAAAATCTCTGTGTAACAGAGGGGAATCGCTGGGATGGCCGCTACATTCCGGCGTTCGTGCGTCGTTATCCGTTTGTGCTGGCGGAGAAACAGGGTGCGGACGACTTCAATGTCTATATCGACGAAGCCTATCCGGGTTTTGGGGGGGGCGATGGTGAGCGACTGTTCAACGACAACGGTGAGCAGACGGAAATTCTGAAGCGCGCTCTGGAGTTTTTAGGCAATTATCAGGGCGAGATTGCGCGCACACGAATGTTTGTCGAACGTCTGCAATCCCTTGATCTCTTGGTGCCTCGTGTGCTTGACGTGAAACGCGCCGATGAGGCGCCGCTGGTCCTACAGGGGTTCAGCGTGGTTGACGAGCAACGTTTGGCAACACTCGGAGATGCCGAGTTGCTGGCGCTTGTGCGGGACGGCTATCTAGCCTTGATCTACTCCCATCTCGGTTCACTCGGCAACGTGGCGCGATTGTCCGAACGCTTGGCTGCGCGGCTGGCGATGCCCGCCAGCGCAGGTGGTACAGAAGCGGCGGAGTCTGTGCCACAACCCAAGAAGAAGCGTGGCCAGGGCATGGCAGCGCAGGAAGCTTAGGCAGCGGAGATGGTTACGCATTGCCAAGTGCATATGGCGCAAGGAAATTCCTGCCGTCACAGCATTTCAGGTTGGGTGGAGGTAGTGATGGAGTCGGGCAGCAACAGGACGAATAAGATGACTCGGGCTGCACTCGTGTTTGTTGCGGGCGTCATGGGATGCTTCGCTGCACATGGCGAAGATCTTGCTCAAATATATGCCCTGTCGAAGGCTGGTGATCCCAAGTTCCGTGCGGCAAACCACGAGTTCGAGGCTGTCAGGTTCGCCGAACCGCAAGCGCTTGCCGGCCTGTTGCCGACGGTCAGTCTGGAGTACACGGATAGTAAAACAGAGCAGCGGATCATCAGCAGCGCCAACACCGTGTACGGAACAGGTACATCGAAGTACCCCGGGAAAAACACGACGATTTCGCTTACCCAGCCGATATTCAAACTGTCTGCTTGGGCGGGCTACGCACAGGCGAAAGCCAAGGTCCGACAGGCCGCCGCTAGTTTTGCTGCGACGGAACAGGAGTTGATGTTGCGTGTCGCATTGGCCTATCTGAATGTGCTGGGTGCGCGGGATGTGCTCGAGTTTGCCGAGGCGGAGCGTGATGCCATCAAGCGCCAACTCGATCTCGCTCAGGAACGGTTTCAAAGGGGGCTGGTCGCGCGAGTCGGGCTGCATGAGGCCAAAGCAAGATACGAAATCAAGGAGGCCGATGTTGTCGCGGCGAGGAACGATCTTGACGACAAGTTGCAAGCCATACAGGAAATGACCGGCAAGCCTGTTACTTCTATCAGGCCACTGCGCGAGGATATACCGCTCGAACTTCCTGAACCGGAAGACATCCAGAAGTGGATCGCATCGGGACAGGATCAGAACCTTCAGTTGCTGGCGCGTCGACATCAGGTAGAGATAGCCCAAGAGGAAATCAGCCGGCAGCGTGCCGGGCATGCCCCCGTTGTTGATTTCGTCGCAACCCAGAATAGAAAGGACACAGGCGGCAGTCTATTTGGCGGCGGCAGTAATGTTGAAACCACGGATCTGATGGTCCGTCTCACCGTCCCGATCTACTCTGGCGGAGCAACCTCGGCGCTGACGGGTGAGGCGGTAAGTCGTTATCACGCGTCACAGGAAGATCTCGAACGGGAGTCGCGTCAAGTCGAGCGACAGGTCAGGTCTGCGTTCCAAGGGGTGACTGGAGGTGTCGTGCGCGTCAAGGCGCTTGCGCAGGGCGTGGTTTCAGCCCTCAGCGCGAGAGAGCTCAGGGTTGAGGGATACAAGTCGGGGATTGGCACCGTTCTACAGGTGCTGGATGCCGAGCGTGACCTGTATGCCGCCAAGCGTGATTCGGCCAAGGCCCGTTACGAGTTGGTGTCCAACCGGTTGCGCCTCAAGCAGTCGGTTGGAACGCTTAGTGAAGACGATTTGATGGAAGTAAGCAGACTGAAATACTAGGTTGTCAGCGTTTGGGCGACGAGAATGACCGTGCAATGCCGAGTCAAGGATCGCGCGGTCAAATTCGGAGCGAAATGAGGAAATGAAAATGTCACGTTCGACATTGATGAGTACGGTTTCGACGCTGGCGGCTTCAGTAGCCAAGGTGTTTCGCTCATCGATCAAGTTGCATCCACCGGGACAGCGCAATGTGCTGTTCGAGGCCATGGAGCAGCGCTTCCTGCTCTCAGCCGAAGGTGTGCCCCCACCCCCTTCGCCGCAAGCCTTGCCGGTGCTGGAGGCGCCCCTCAATACCGACCTCAGTCCCGTTGTTGTGCAAGTCAGCGCATCCTCCACATCGGCCAACTTGACGATGCTGGCAACGGAGGAGAGCCTCGTCGCTCAAGGCGAAGCGATTGCTGCCGAGTCGGTTGCGGGGGATATTTCCGGGGTTGCTTCAACCATGCCGTCGATCGTCGCGATCGACCCCACTCTTTCCAATGGCCTGGAGTCGGGCCGTCAGCAGGATGTCGACGGATTCATTGCCGGGTCGGATGATAGGGCTGACTTACTGTTGGCTGAGTCCAGCACCTCAACACCGCAGGTCGGCATACCCGGCGATATTGGGTCGGAAAGTCCGGTCGGAGAGAACAAGTCGGTTCGCGTAGTCCCGATTGCGGGGGAGCTTGGTGGAGTCGGCGCAACGATAACAACCTCTACGCCGGCGGGCATTTCAGACCTTCGTGCGATCGAGGGAGGGGCGGAACAGATTGCTTCGCCTTTGCTTGCATCGGCATCGAGTTGGACGGAGTCATTCCAGTTTTCCATTGAAGGCTACGCTGCTTTTGTTGCAAGTCGCCCACCTGCGGCACATCTCGTGATTGTTGATTCTGCGGTCGAGAATTACGCGACTTTGGTCGGTGCCATTGTTCCTCTGGATGCATTGGCTACGTCCGCATTGGCGCCACGTTCGGAAGATGGAGCAAGTGTTGCCGCCGGACCTCAATTCAAAATCGCGCGGCAGGGTGATGTCGAGGTTGTGGTGCTTGATGCCCATCATGACGGCATTGCGCAGATCACGGACATTCTTTCGCAGCATCAACGATTATCAGCCATTCATGTGATTTCCCATGGGGCCAGCGGCAATGTTGGCCTGGCTGCAAGCCGACTCGATATTGATACGCTGGCCCAGCGGAAGGCAAGCGTCGAGACCTGGAGCAAATCGCTACGTCGTGGCGGCGACATTTTGCTCTACGGCTGCAACGTTGCCGCAGGCGACGTCGGCATCGACTTCGTAAGAAGTCTTGCCGAAGTTACCGGCGTAGACATCGCCGCGTCGGCCGACGCCACTGGCAATGCGCTGCTCGGTGGCAACTGGAAGCTTGAATATTCTGCGGGCGTGATCGAGACCATTCCCGTCATTGCGCAATCTTCGCTTGGCTACGTCGGGCTCCTGCAGGACTTCGTGAGTACGTCGGCAAGCGAAACGCTGACCGGCACCTCGGGCAACGACCGCTATGTGTTTTCCAATGCCTGGGGGGCGGATGACATCGTCACCGCCGGTGGCAGCGAAACCCTGGATTTCTCGGGCGTCACAGCGGCGCTGACATTCACGATCCATACCGATGGCAGGGTATCGGTGTCGGACGGCACCAACATCCTCAGCCCGACGGCGAACGTCGGAATGCTGATTGGTGGCAGCGGAAGCAACACGTTCCGATTCTCCGACAAGGCCAGCTTCTCGGGAACCATCCTTGGTGGAGCCGGTGACGACCAGTTCGTGTTTGGCAACGGAGTCCGCTTCGACGGCGCGATCGACGGCGGAGGCGGGAACAACAGTCTCAGCCTTGCGCCGGTCACTGACGACCTGCTGTTCACCCTCAAGGCGGACGACACCGTTACGGTGAACACTGCCCCGGACACCTGGACCGCGCTCGGCCTGATTCCCAAAGAGGCCTTGGCGCTGCTCAGCGACGGCCTTGAGATCGACAGCGTGAAGAACGTGTCGAAGCTGATTGGCGGCAGCGGCAACAACACCTTCGCTTTCCAGAGCAATACGGACTTTGACGGCACCATAGATGGTGGTACGGGCGCGACCAACGCGTTGGACTATTCGGCCTACGCTGGCACGGTGGCCGTTGACTTTGTTACCCACACTGCGACGGCTACTGATGGTTTTACCAACATCAACCTGGTTGTTGGAAAGAAAGAAAACCTAACCGTCACCGGCAACGGTACGACCGAGACGGTTGCCTTCTCCGGCGATCAGGGTGTCGTGGCGAGCCTCATGAGCTATGTCGGCCTCGCCAGCATCTCCGGAACGCCCGGCGACGACATTCTGAACGGAAACGATGGCATCAATATCCTCAACGGAAAATCGGGGGATGATCTGCTGGTCGGTGGCAATGGGGCCGACACCTACCAGTTCGCCGATGGCTGGGGCGCCGATACGATAATTGAACTGACCGATGGCGGCATTGATATTCTCGACTTCACCGCCGTTACCGCCGACCTGGTATTCACCATCCATGCCGACGGAACCGTGAGTGTCACCGATGGCACCAACAAGCTGTTCGCGGCCAGCAATATCGAGGTACTGATCGACGGCCAGGGCAACGACAGATTCGTGTTTGAGGACGGTGCGGTCTTCAACGGGGTCATCGGAAAACCGAACTGGCTCCAAATGCTGCTCGGTACCAGCCTGATCGACTATGGAAGCAATACGCTGGATCTCTCCGCCTACACAAGCGCGGTTTACGTGGATCTGGGCGTAAATATTCCCTATCTCGATCAAACCATCCTGCAGACTGCGTACACCATCGGCAATGTGTCGCCGATCGTTCCCGTTTTCAACAATATCTCCAATGTCATTGGCGGATCGGGGAATGACTTCATCTTTGGCGGCTCCGGCGCCAATACTCTCAAGGGCGGCGCCGGTAACGACTTCATTTCCGGTCGTGGCGGTATTGATACGATCTCCGGTGGTCTGGGGGATGACGTCCTGAATGGCGGCATCGATACGGCAGCGCTGGAGAAGATACTTCTTCTGCTGGCCGATCCGGATCCGGCCGTAATGGCAGCCGCCGTTGCCGATCAATTCCTGATTTCCGCACCGGCATTGATGGCGCATGTCGCGTCGGGCGGCACGATCCAGAGCTTCCTCGTCAAAGCCCTAGCCGGTGAAGGCGACATTGTCTCCTATGCCGATGCCACCGGCGCGGTGACGGTTGATCTGGGGTTCAACCTGGATGCGACGTCGTTGCAGAACTTCGTTCCCCATAGCGACGGAGCCGCGGGACACGACACCCTCATCAACATCCACAACGTGGTCGGATCAAAATTCGACGACATCCTCAAGGGTAATCTTTTCGACAACACCCTCACCGGCGGCGCCGGGAATGATCAACTCTTCGGCGGTGCGGGATCGGATACCCTGCTTGGCGGCGCCGGCAACGATACCCTGGATGGCGGAAACTCCCTGGTGGGTGATCAAACGCTGGCCGGGGACCGGGACATCGCCTCGTACGCGGACGTCAGCGAAGGCGTCCGTGTCAGCCTGGCATTGAGCGGCTCCCAGGATACCCGGCAATGGGTTCTCGATGCCACGGGTAGCCGGGTCTATACCACGCAGGGTGCCGGCAATGACAGCCTGGTCGGCATGGAAGGTTTGACAGGGTCAAACTACAACGACTACCTGATGGGGGATGCCGGGCACAACGTCATTAACGGTAGCGCTGGTGACGACCTGCTGGCCAGCGGGTCGGGCTACGATCTCATGATGGGTGGTGCTGGCTCCGATACTATTACCTATGAGGATGCGGCAACCAAGGTCATGGTTAACCTATGGGATCCCCTCCCTCAAGGTATCGACGACTGGAATGTGGTCAATGCCTTAACGGTGACCACCTTCAAGGACATCGAGAATGCCATCGGATCGCAGTACGACGACATTCTTATTGGCAGTTTTGGCGACAATATTCTAGATGGCGGTTTGGGGGACGATATCCTCAGCGGCACCTTCGGTTCCGATACCTATCGTTTCCGTGACGGCTGGGGTGACGACACGGTTATCGACGATGTCCTTGGTCTGATAACCGCGGTGGATGGCGGCACTGAGGCCTATCTGAGAGACAAGCTGACGGCGCTGGATAACTGGTTGCCAAAGATTGTCGATACGCCGGCGATCCTCAATATGATCGCTTCGGCCAAGGCTCTCGCCGGTGGCAAGCTTCCCGATACGCTCGATTTCAGTAAGGTTACGGCCGACCTGACGGTCAACTTCCTCCATGCCGGAGATGCGAACGTCAGCGCTGGCACCAACAGTACCAACGATGTGACTGGTGCGGAGCGGATCAAGACCGGCAGCGGCAACGATAGCTTCATCTTTGCCAATGGCGATCTCTTCAATGGAACTCTCGATGGTGGGTACGGAACCAATACCCTCGACTATTCGGCCTACACCTCATCCGTTGCCGTTGACCTGCTGGCACCGGAAGATGGATCGCCCGGCAAGGCGCAAGGCACCAAGGGCGTCTACAGCATCCAGCATGTCATCGGTGGTAGCGCGGACGATACGCTGCAAGGTTCCGATGATGACAACCTGCTGATTGGCGGCGCCGGCAACGATCTGATCGAAGGGAGAGGAGGGGACGATACCCTCGATGGCGGCAGTGGCGACGATTACCTTTCCGGCGGTGACGGTCTTGATCAGGCGTCCTATGCCTCTGCCAATGCGTCGGTCACCGTCAAGCTGGATCAGACTGGCGTTCAGCAGGACACATTGGGCGCCGGCAAGGATGTGCTCAAGGGCATGGAGGGGGTGACCGGTTCCAATTCCAACGACTTTCTTTATGGCAACAACTCGGACAACCTGTTGATCGGAGGCGGAGGGAACGACAGCATCATCGGTGACGGCGGCAACGACCTTATTTCCGGCGATGCTGGCGACGACATACTGGACGGTGGTGCGGGCGACGACGTCATTGAAGGCGGCCTGGGGAATGACAGCATTACCGGGGGAGCGGGAAGCGATACTGTTTCCTATGCCTCGGCAACGACCGGCGTCACGGTCGATCTGGCCGTGATAAACCAACAGAATACGGTGGGTGCTGGACTCGATACCGTGCGGGAGATCGAGAACATCGTAGGCTCATCGTACGATGACACATTCAAGGGAAATGAAGGCAACAACATTATTGCCGGCGGTGCAGGGAATGATTCCATCGATGGGCGTACCGGCAATGACCTTCTGCAAGGCGATGCCGGCAACGACACCATCTTGGGCGGTGCCGGCGACGACATCCTGTCCGGCGGCCTGGGTGACGACATACTGGATGGTGTAAGCGGCCAGGACGCCGTTTCCTATGTCGATGCCACCAGTGGCGTCACCGTCAATCTAAGCGTCGCTGGAGCGCAGGCTACCGGTAGCCAGGGGCTCGACACCCTGGCCAACATTCTCAGCATCGTCGGTTCCAATTATGGCGATCGTCTGATCGGCAATGCGGAAGCCAACATCCTCATGGGGCAGGCTGGCGACGACATCATCGAAGGTGGTGCCGGTGATGACGTTATTCTCGGTGGCGAGGGTATCGACCTGGCGTCCTACATTCAGGCAACGGCTCCCGTATTCGTCAATCTTGGCTTGACCTGGCGCCAGGAGACCGGCGATTCGAGCGGGTGGGACGATATCTCCGGGGTGGAAGGCATCATCGGATCAAGCTACAACGATGAGCTCACAGGCAATGACCAGGACAACATTCTCATCGGTGGCCTCGGCGCCGACCGGATGGATGGCGGTGGCGGCATCGATACGGTGTCTTACCAGAATGCCACGCAGGGAGTCGGCGTCAATCTGGGCGCTCCCCCGGCGAACAGTGGTGAGGCTGCAGGCGACACCTTCGTCGCCATCGAGAACCTGATCGGCTCGGCCTTCAACGATACCCTGACCGGCGACAGTGGCAGCAACGTCATCGACGGCGGCACCGGTAACGACAGCATTTATGGTGGCGCCGGTGACGATACGCTTCTGGGTAGCGCCGGCACCGACGGTCTCTACGGCGAAGCGGGTGACGACCTGTTGGTGGGGGGCGCGGGTGCCGACACCCTGAATGGCGGCGCCGGCACGAATACCGCGTCCTATCGCAATGCCGCAGACGGCAACCTCACGGGCGATAACACGGGCATCACGGTCAACATGAACAATGCCTCGGCCAACACCCGCGAGGCATTCGGTGACAGCTTCGTCGGTATCCAGAATATCGAAGGCTCGGCAGGCGACGATATCCTCGTCGCCAGCAACGCTGGCGTCACGCTGTACGGTCTGGCCGGAAACGACCGGTTGACCGGTGGCACCGGCAACGATCTGCTCTATGGCGGCAGCGGCGACGATATTCTCGAAGGCGGACGCGGCGATGACACCCTGAACGGCGGCGAGGGCGCCGATCGGCTGTACGGCAACCTGCAAAGCAGTCTGGAGAATGAAAGCACGGCCGTCGGTGGCGTCGACACGGCGTCCTATGCCAGCGCTGATGCCAGTGAAGGCGTTGTCGTCGATCTCGGGACGAAAGCCGGCTCGAAAGGCGAGGCCGAGGGCGACGCACTGGCGAATATCGCCAACCTGATTGGCTCCAAGTACAGCGATGAGCTGATTGGCGACAGCCAGGCCAACCGTCTTGATGGCGGTGCAGGCGACGACATTCTGGAAGGGCGCGGAGGTAATGACATCCTGATCGGCGGCGATGGCGGCGACTTTGCCTCCTACGCCCGCGCCAGCAAAGGGGTGACCGTCGATCTGCGCATAACCGCATCGCAACTTGTCGATAGCGACGAGGGCAGCGATACCCTGAGCGGTATCGAGAACCTGGTCGGTTCCACGCGCGGCGATATCCTGATCGGCGACGACACGGACAATATCCTGCTCGGCGGCGAAGGTGACGACCGGCTGGTGGGGAACGAGGGTGCCGACATCCTGCTCGGTGAGGAAGGGCGTGACCGGCTCGAAGGTGGTGACGGCGACGACCTGCTGGATGGCGGCGACAAAGGAGATACGCTGATCGGGGGAGGCGATCTGGATGCCGCCAGTTACGCCGATGCACGCAATGCCGTGACGGTGAACCTCAAGACCGGCGTCAATACCGGGGATGAGGCGGAAGGCGACATCCTGCAAGGAATCGAGAATCTGGTCGGTTCCGGATTTGGCGACACCCTCACCGGTGACGACCTCGACAACGTTTTGAACGGCGGCGCCGGCAACGACACCCTCAACGGTGGCCTCGGTGACGATACCCTGGGCGGGGGGGCTGGCGACGACAAGATCACCGGCGGCGGCCATGGCGCCAAAGGCGACACTGCCTCCTATCAGGAGGCTCCCGCAGCGGTTGATGTGGCCTTGGGCGTCAAGGCGCTGGACGGCTATGGCGGCTCGGATACCCTGACCGATATCCAGAACATCTACGGCTCGGTCAATGACGACATCCTGGTCGGGGACGGAAACAGCAATACGCTCTCGGGCAATGAAGGGGCTGACCGCCTCACCGGCGGTGCCGGCGACGATGTTCTGGTGGGCGGCGTCGGTGACGATATCCTGGCTGGCGAAGCCGGTGCCGATAGCTATCAATTTCAGGACGCCTGGGGCACGGATACCATCAGCGAGACGCTTGGCGGTGCCGGAAATACGCTCGACTTCTCTGAGGCGGTGGGCGACATCACGGTGACAGTCAACGCCAATGGCACCATTTCGGCCAATGATTCTGTCAGCGCGCTGAAAGACGTGACGGTGATCAGTCGGGTGATCGGCGGAAAAGGGAAGGACCACTTCGTCATCGAAGCCGGCTCGACGAATACCCCCTTCCTGGACGGTGGCCCCAGTGGTTCCGACACGCTGGACTATTCCGACTTCACGACAAACCTGAACATCGACCTTTCCTCAGCCGTTGCTCCCGTCGGTACGACCGGGGTCAGCGGTATGGATAACCTTATCGGCGGCTCTGGTGATGACATCCTCAAACTTGGCGCCGGGGATGGCATTCTGCTGGGCGGCCTGGGGAATGACACCCTGACCGGCGGTGCTGGCAACGACCTTCTGATCGGCGGCGCGGGCATTGACACCCTGGATGGGGGGCTCGGCGACGACAGTCTCGAAGGCGGCAGCGGTGCGGATGTCCTCATTGGCGGGACGGGAAGCGATACGGCTACGTATGTGACCTTCCAGACCGATGCCGACAGCGCCGGCCTGGTCGTTGATCTAAGCGGTGTACGTGTGGCGACCGGGGATGCTGCGGGAGACAGCTTCAACGGCGTTGAAAACCTGACCGGCTCCATGGGGGACGATACCCTGGTCGGCGATGCAGCAAGCAACGTACTGTCCGGCGGGGATGGCAACGACCTGCTGATCGGCATGGGCGGGGACGATCTGGTCGATGGCGGTATCGGCTGGGATAGGGTTTCCTATGCCGATGCTGCGGCTGCCGTCGACGTGGATTTGCGGCGGGTCAACGACTTCGGCGCACTGGTCGGCGCGGCCGGCGCCATCAGCCGCGATGTGCTGGTGGACATCGAGGATGTCACCGGCACCGCCTACAACGATGTGATCGTCGGCGACCGGCACGATAACCGACTCGATGGCGGCGGTGGCGACGACGTCATCATGGGCATGAGCGGCAATGACCGGCTCGACGGCGGTGCCGGCAACGATACGCTGATGGGCGGTATGGACTCGGATACGCTGATCGGCGGCGCGGGGGCCGACCGGCTTTACGGCAACTCCGACAACCCTGCGCTGGTCGATGCCGTCGGTCAGGACACGGCCTCATATGAGAATGCGAGTGCTGGAATTGCGGTGAGTCTTGTCACCGGTGCCGGTACTGTCGGTGAGGCGGCGGGCGATACCCTGGTCGCCATCGCCAACCTAACGGGCTCAGCCCATGACGACACCCTGACCGGCGATGCCAACGACAATCTGCTGATCGGCGGCGCCGGGAACGACAGCATTGCCGGCGGTGGCGGCTACGACATGGCCTCCTATGAGTCCAGCACCGCCGGAGTGAATGCCAATCTGGTGACCAGCAGCGCTAGTGACGGCATGGGCGGTGTCGATACGCTCACCAGCATCGAGAATCTGCGCGGATCGAAGTACGCCGACGTCTTGACGGGCGATGGTGGCGCCAACTATCTGCGGGGTGGCGCTGGCAATGACACGTTGGTCGGCGGCGCCGGCGACGATTACCTGGATGGCGAAGCCGGCGACGATGTGCTGCAGGACAATGCCGGCGATGACCGGCTAGACGGCGGGTTCGGCTCCGATACGGTTTCTTACGAGGGCGCCGTTGCGGGGCTTTACGTCGATCTCACCCTTCTGGAACTGCAGGACACCTTAGGCGCCGGCAAGGATCTGCTGGCCAGTATCGAGAACCTCATTGGCGGCAGCGGCAGCGACACCCTGATCGGCGATAGCGGCGACAACCTCCTCGATGGCGGTGCCGGCGACGACATCCTGGTCGGCGGTCTCGGCGCGGATACCCTGATCGGCGGCGCGGGTGCGGACCAAATCTACGGTCACTTCATCGACAACACCGATAAGGCTTCCAATGTATCTCAAGACTTGGCGTCCTATGTCGGTTCGGACGCGGGCGTCGTCGTCGACATTTCAACTGGCAGCGCCAGCGGAGGGCATGCTGCCGGCGACCACTTGTACGATATTGCTGGACTGATCGGCACGGCCTTCGACGACACCCTGACCGGCGATGCGGCGGACAACATCCTCAAGGGCGGAGCGGGCGACGACACCCTTACCGGCGGCCTCGGCAATGACATCCTGATCGGTGGCCTCGGGGCCGATAACCTGAGCGGCGGCGACGGCGGCGATACCTCTTCCTATGAAGGTTCGGACGCGGCAGTCAGCGTCAACCTGACGACCGGCATCCACAGCGGTGGTCATGCCGCCGGTGACATCCTGACCGGGATCGAAAACCTGACCGGTTCCGACCATAACGACATTCTTGCCGGCGATGTCGGCGACAACATCCTGTCCGGCGGCAAGGGGGATGACACCTTCTCGCTGATCGATGCCTTCAGCAAGGTTGGCTCCAACGGAATTACCAGTGTCGGACAGGACGAGTACGACGGTGGCGAAGGCGTTGATTCCTTCCCCGACTTCAAGTCGCTAACCATCAGCTCCGTCTTCCCCGGCGGCTTCACTTTGCGCGACATGGAAGGCATCACCATCACCGATGCTCTGCACAGCCTCACCGCCAAGGGCAGCATCATGTTCAGCTCGGCGACCTCCCTTACCGTAGAGAACGGGGTCCGGCTCAAGTCCGTCGATGGCGATGTAATCCTCAAGGTGAATGCCTATGTCGCGCCGAGCCTCCTCGATTTGCAGCAGTTCTATACCAACAAGCTGGCCAGCGCCGCCATCACTGTCAACAACAATGTTCGTCTGGAAGCTGGCGGCAATGTCTATGTCGGCACCTCGGCCACCACCACTCGCTCGGTAGGCTACGAATACTATCGGGTCGGTCTGGCCGACGGAGTAGCCGGGAAAAACGTGGCGACCGCCACCGGCACCATGACCTTCACCCCGGCCGTGCTGGGTCCGATCCCGATCACGGGTGGAGAAGCACCCGTCACCACCCACGCCAAGATTCACTGGGATACAACCAGTACCAACTTTGCCGCCGCCGGGTTCGAGGTGGGGCAGAGCATCATCGTCGACGGCTCCCGCCTGAACAACAGCATCTACCGGGTCGACAAGGTGGATGCCGCGACCAACACCCTGTTCGTTACCGCACTTGACCCGCTGCCGGCGACGGCAACGACTCCGGCCGCCAAGCCGGGCACACCGGCCCCGATCCTGTACGCCAATGCCGGTCTACAGGATGAAAGCAATACGGCCTACGTAACGATCCAGGAGGTATCCACCTCCCGGCTGGACCGCAACCCGATCACCACCCTCGGCAACCTCGGCGAGGAACTGAGTCAGCTCGAGACCAGTACGGCATCGCAGAGCATGTTCCTGGCCGGGGCGGCAACGCAGATCCTGCCCTACCTGTCGCCTAAATTTGATCAAGCGCTGGCCAAGTCTTTCGGTATTTCCAACCTCAGTCTTGCCGGTGCGCCGCCGGTGCAATATCTTGGCTCCGAAGCGACGGCGAAGATCGCTATCGGTGACGTGGTGATCGCAGCCGGCGCCGATGTCACCATCGAGTCCAATGCCGTGTCCGAGAGCAGCTTGGCTACATCCCCGACGCTACTCGGAATTCCCTGTTCGGTTGGCTTTACGTGGGTTTCGTCCAAGGCCACGGCGCTGGCCGACATTACCGGCACGGCGCAAATCACAGCAGGTGGCGCCTTCAGTCTGACTTCCGACGTGGCGAACACCATCGACGCGAAGCTGACCATCACGTCGAAGCGGCTGTTGCAGTTACCCGCAGCGAAACAGAAGGCCGGCAAGGCCAAAACCACGCCTCCCCCGCCTCCCCTAGTGAGCAGCGACTCGTTGAACAGTGCGCGCACGGCACTGGATGACTTCAAGTTCCAGCTAGCCATTGGAGTCGCCGTCGGATCTTCGATCACCAGCGCGACTGTGGGCAAGGATGTCACCATCACGGCCGAAAGCGCCGATGTTTCCGCCAACAACGACAACAGTTTTGGCCTGCAAGTGTCGGCCAACACTCCTGTCGCAACATTGGCCAAACCGGCTAGCCTGACGCAGGCAAAACCTGTCGCAGAATTCAATGTCACCACATCGAGCGGTGTGGTCGACGTGACGATCACTCCCACGGCGGAAAAAGGCGCCAAAGGGCAGACTTCCGCAGCGGTAAAACCAGACTACAAGGTCGAACTGATCGATGCCAAGGGGAACGTAATTGTCGGTACCAAGGTGGTGGCGCCAACGCCAACGCCGGCGCCCGGTGGGAATACGCAGACCCCGGTTCCTCCAACGTCCACCGCCGGCAAGATTCAATACACCTTCGGCAAAGCCGCCGGACAGACAGGAACCGCCACGCCTCTGGTCAACGGCACCTACAAGGTTCGCGTCTCCCTGGTGAACGCGGATGCTTATTTCGGCCCGACAACGCCGCCAGTTCCGGGGCAGACGCCTGAGGCAAAACCCAAGACCGCCAGTTTCGCCATCGCCATTCCGCAAATGACCGAGAACGACCTCGGCTATCAGAAGCAGGAACAGGGCGGCGCGGCGACGGCGGTTGCAATCAGCCATGTGACATCGACCAGCACCGCCCGGATTGATGGCACGGTCACGGTGACCGGCGGCGACGTCAACCTCAAGGCCACGACCATCACCGGCGACCGCGCCCCGATCAAATATGACCCCATTACCGGGGCGCCGGTTGCCACCGACAAGAACTACATCAGCGCCACGGCGATGCTGAACAAGCAGAAAGTGGCCCTCAATACCACCAAGGATGCCAGTAGCGATACCACTACCCGCTGGTGGCGCTCTTTCGCCAATGTCGGCGCCAAGCCGACCGCCATTGCCAATCCGACCGACAAGAAAGAGCCGCCGACCAAGGGCCCCAATCTCAGTGGGGCGGTTGCGGTTGCCTACAGCCATAACCAGGCCGACGCCATTGTCGGCAATGGGGCTCATATCGTGGTCAATGGCGGCAACATGACGGTCGCCGCCTACGGCGAAGAGAACGTCAAGGCGGTCGTGAATGCCGAGGTCAACAAACCCTCCGAATCGGTCAGCGGCGCCGCCGCCGTTTTTGTCGGCGATTACAACACCATTGCCAACGCCAAAATTGGTGACAATGCCAGCATCGATGTCACCGGATTATTGACGGTTAAGGCGAACGCGGTTCTGCCGAGTCAAAGTGGTTTGGACAGCCCGATCAAGCTGCTGGAAACCCCCGATCTTCTACAGCGGATTTCGACTACCTTCGTGTCTGCGGGTGCCAAGGCCGAAGTCGATGAGGCCTACCGCGAGTCCCAGGCAAAAACGGTATCCACCCAGGTCGCCACCAACGACGGCGAAGATGATCCCGTGGCCTTCTCTGGCTCGGTCAACGTCTTCCTGCCGAATATGGAAGCGAACGCCAGTATCGGCAAGAACGCCCGGATCAACCAGAACGCCACCTACCGGAATCCGGCGCAGGATGTGGTCATCACTGCCGACACCTCGCTCGAGTCGGTGAATATGACCGGCATGCCGGCCCTGAATCTCTCTCAACTGGTGCTAGGTCGTCCGCAGATTGCCCCGCCGGTCACCCCGACGCCGCCAGCGACCGCCGCGAATCCTGCGAATCCAGCCAATCCCGCCGCCAAGAAGGGCGCAACGAAGACCCCGCCGGCATCGACTACGCCGACGCTGGCCAACCTGCTCAAGCTGGGCACCAGCGGGATCGGTCGCGATGCCAAGCAGGACATCTTCCAGCGCATCGAAAGCCAGTTGATGTTCTCCAACAAGAGCAGCGGCAACGGGCTCGGGGTTAACTTCCAATATACCGGCTACACGAACAAGGCGACTGCAACCATTGGCGACGGCACCCAGGTTTACTCTGGTCGCAACGTCAGGGTGGCGGCCAATACGCATAACCAGTTGATCGACCTTACCGCTGCCGGGAGCGTTGCCGAAGGAGCCCTCGCGTTGGCCGGCGCCGGAACGGCCACCGACATCAAGAACACCTCGCTGGCGCTAGTTGGTGACGATGCCGTCATCCATGCCGGCAGCAATATCAGCGTGACGGCCGACACGAACAACGTGCTGCTGACCAATACCGGCTCGATGACCCACGGCGCTGACCTCGGGCTGGGTGTTTCCGTGACCGTGAATACGATCACCAACGATGTCCGTGCCTACACTGGTGATGGACAGGGAAGCGCCTCTCCGGTGAATGTTGCCGGGAACGACCTGACATATAACAGCGGCTCTCATACGCTCAGCAGCACCATTCACAACTTTACGCAAGACGGTCTGTCCATCGGCGACTGGATCAGGGTGAGCGGCCAGGACAAGAACGGCCTGGAAATCGGCGGGCTGTACCAGATCACGAATCTAACAGCCAACGTGCTGACGCTTGCGCCGGGAACCATAGCCACCGGTAGTACGGTCGCCGGCACGGTCACCCTCCAGAAAATGGGGCTGCTTGAGATTGACAATGCTTCGATCGGTCTTAGCAATCTGACGAAGAGTTACGACTTCATCCACGATCCGAATGGCGTCGACCGGATCGTTCGCAACGACGGCGGTGATTGGGAACAGGACGGCTTCTTTGCCGGACAGGGCATCACCATTGCGGGTTCTGCAATTCCAAGCAACAACGGTGCTTTCACGATTGGGTCGATCAGCGGCGACACACTCTATCTGTCGGCCGGCGAGTTCAGCAACGAGTTTGCGAAGAATGGCATCACCATCCTGGCCGACGCCGGCAAGGTAACGGTGGCAGCCAATAACCAGACGGCATTGGTCACCACCGGCCAGTCCGGTTCGCCGCTGTTGCTGAAGGCGAAGGATGCCCCGGCGGCAACCACTCCTCCGGCCACCCCGCCCGCTACCCCGCCTGCAACGCCTGCGCCGGCGACGCCAGCCCCGAATGCCGTCCAGAAAAGCTCCTTCTCCGAGAAGCTGCTGGGCGGCCAAAAACTGGCCAAGAAAGAGCCGGGCAAGATCGCCCTCAACGGCACCTTCTCGCTGGTCAATGCAACGAATACCACCATGGCCCACGTTGACGGCGGTTTCATCATCCGCAGCGGTACAGCGGTGGATGTCACTGCCAAGGATGCATCCTGGCTGGTCAATGGCGGTGTGGCGTATGCGTATGCGGGGGATACCGGCGGCGCCGGCAACGTGGCCGTCAATCTGGTCACACGGGATACGACTGCCGAAATCGGCAACGCCGTGAAGGATGCCGCCGGCGAGGTCTTTATTTCCGGCGCTGAAGCGGTGAACGTCGCCGCCACCAATGCCGGCGGCGTGGTATCCGTGGCGGTTTCCGGCGTCCTGCAGCAGTCCACGAGCCAGAAACCGGCCCAGACCGACAGCGCCACGCTTTCTACCCAGAACTCCAGCAAGCTCACGGCGCCAAACACGGCGAAAGCCGAAAAGGAAAAGAAGGAGACCAAGGACAAAAGCTTCATCTCGACCGCCTTCCCCGAGATGTCACTCTCCGGCAATGTTTCCTACAACCAGATCAACGACGATACGACCGCCGGACTCTACAAGGCGGTCATCACCTCGGTCGCCTCGGTGGGTTCGGTCGATGTCGAAGCGCTGAATACGGCGTGGATAGCCGCCTATGCCGGGTCGGCGTCGATCACCAATTCCTGGTCCGACACCAGCCAGGATGCCGTCGCCGGCAAACCGGTGGCGACCAAGACTCCATCTTCCAACGCGTCCTCCACCAATGCGCCTGCGCCGGGCAAGGAAGCGCCGGCCAAGAACAAGCCGGTATTCTCGGGCGCCGCTGCGGTGTCGGTCACCGTCAACACCATCGGTGGGGCCACCTCGGCATCTGTCGACAAATCCACGCTGGTCTTGACGAAAGACCTCCGCGTCGCCGCCGAGACCAACCGGATCATCGTCGGCCTCGCCACCGCCGGCAGCATCTCGGTCTCCCGGAACAACAGCGGTTTCGGCGTGGCCGGTTCCGGCGTGGTCAACATCGCCACCAACGAGACCCGCGCCTTTGTCAGCGGCAGTAACGTCAGCGCTGCCGCGATCACCATCGAGGCGTTGGACAATTCACTGCTCATCGGTGGCGCCGGATCGCTCAGCGTTGCAGCCTCCGTTGTCGACAAGAACGATGCTAATTCGGCAAAGAATGCCAACGCTGCCAAGACCCAGGCTGCCGTTGCGGTAAGCCCGGCCGCCACCGTCACTGTCTTGCGCAGCATCGTTGATGCCCACGCCCTGAACTCGGACTTGACTGCATCAGGCGCCATCAAGGTCAAGGCCAGATCCAACGCCAAGGCCCTGTCCCTCGCCGCCGGGCTTTCCGGCGCTGGCGCCAACAGCGACAAGGGTGCCATTGCCTTGGCTGGCGCGGGCGCCGCGAGCGTCAATGTGGTGACCGTCGATGTCTCGGCCTTCATCCGTGAAGAAGTTATCGGCTCCGGACGTGAGATCGAGAGCAGCGGCGATGCCGTGACGGTCGAGGCGCAGGATGCAACCCTGATCGTCAGCAATGCCGGTGCCTTGGGCATTAGCGTCGCCAAGGGGCAGGACTATGGCGTAGGCATCGCCCTCGGTGCAGCCGTTGCGGTCAATTTCGTCGAAAGGAAGGTTCAGTCCGGGGTGTCGGGGGCGACTGTCAGAGCCAAGAAGGATGTGGCGGTCACGGCAGATGCCAATGCCTTCGTCTGGGCGTTGACCGCGGGCGGATTCGGCGCCGGTGCCAAGGGCACCGAGAAATATGCCGTGGCGCTGGCGGCCGGTGCGGCCGGCTCGGTCAATGTGATCGACTCGGAGGTGGCTGCCACGATCTCAGCCGGTTCCACCGTTATCACCGATGCTGCCGTTCGGATTACTGCTAATGATGCTACGGCCATCGTCGCCAATGCGATAGTGATTGGAGCGGCCGGTGCCGAAGGAAAGACCTCGGCCGTTGCCGCATCGCTGGGCGGTTCGTTTGCCGTCAATGTTCTGAATCGCAGTGTCCGCGCAAGCGTGTCCGACTCTACGGTGACCGCAGTCGGCACCGTCGAGGTGGATGCCGCCGCCGCAGGCACGATCTGGGCCATGACCATCGGCGCGGTCGGCGCCGGTGGCCGTGGCGAGCAGAATTTTGGTGGGGCGCTGACCGTGGCTGGGGCGGGCAGTGTCAATCAGGTGGGTGGCGATATTGATGCCATCATCGAGCGCAGCACGGTGAGCACCGGCGCCACGGCGGATGTCAGCGTGAGTGCAGCCGACCGGACGCTGATTCTGTCCAATGCCGGCCTGCTCGGCGTCGCCGTGGGCCTGGGCGGCAAGGCGGCTGCGGGGTCGCTGGGCGGATCGGTCGCCATCAACAGTGTCAGTGGCGCCATCCACGCGAAGATCGTCGATTCCACGGTGACGTCGGGCGGCGCGCTGGCGGTGAATGCCGCAGCCGACACCAATATCTGGGCCATGACGCTGGCCGGTTCCGGCGCGGGCGCTTCGGGCAGCAACGGCTTGGGTCTCGCCCTCTCTGGTGCAGGCGCCGGTTCGGTGAATATCATCACCCGGTCGGTCGAAGCGGCGATCGTCGGCGACGGCACCCTGGTGAAGACGATTTCCACCGGCAATGCCGAAGGGGTCGCGCTGAGCGCCAGGGATAATTCCGCCATCCAGGCCAGCGCCGGTACCTTGAGTGCGGCGGTCGGCGTTGGCGGCAGCACGGGCGTTGGCGGCTCCATGGGAGCGTCGGTCGTCGTCAATGTGGTCAACAATAGCGTCGACGCCCATATCACGGGTGCCAAGGTCGTCTCGGCCAAGAATGTCGAGTTGGACGCTGAGGCCAATGCCAGCATCTGGGCGCTGGCCATCGCCGGATCGCTCGGCGTCGGTGTCGGCCAGGCTGCAGGCAAATCGGGGACGTCGAGCGCCAGCCTCGGCTTGACGACAGCCTCGGGCGCGTCGAGTACCGGCGTCGGCGTGGCGATCAGCGGCGCCAGCGCGATCAACATCGTGAGCGACAAGGCGCGCAGCGCCATCGTGGATAGCAGCATCGCCAGCACCTCGGGCGGTAGCGTATCCCTCGAAGCCCGCGACCAGACTGTGATTCTGGCTGACGCGGGCGGGGTGAGCGTCAGCGTCGGGGTGGGGCAGGGCAGCGGTGCCGGCGTGTCCCTGGGCGGATCGGTCGCGGTCAATGTGGTCAACAATGCGGCGCGGACAGAGATTTCAAATTCTGCCGTTGGCACTGCCGGCGGCCGAGTCGGCGCGGTGACGCTCGATGCCAAGAGCGATTCGACCATCTGGGCGCTCACTCTGGGCGGCTCGGTTTCCGTCGGGGTCGGTGAGAAACGTTTTGGCGGTGCCCTGGCCGGCGCCCTAGTTGGCTCGGTGAACGTTGTCGGCAACACGGTGGAAAGCCGCATCGACGACGGTAGTTCCCTGTTTGGCAGCGGTACCGTGACGCTTGGCGCAACCGACCACGCAGCGATCATGGCCAACTCCATCGGCGGTAGCCTGGCCGTCGGCGCCGGCAAGACCGGCTTGGCCGCCGCTGTTGGCGGCGCCTTTGCCATCAACGCGATCGGCAATACGACCAGGTCCGCCATCGACACGGCAACCGTCGACTGCCAGGGCGCGTTGACGCTCAATGCCCGTTCGGACAGTTCGATTCGGGGCATGGCGATCGGCGCCGGCGTCGGGGTGGGTATCGGCAGTGCCGGCGGCACCGGCGCCTCGCTCTCGATCGGCGTCACTGCGGTCGACAATCGCATCGACAATACGACAGAGGCTTCGATCCGGCAGTGCGGCTCCATCCTGACCGGGGGCAGCGATGTGGTGCTGCGGGCTCAGGATAACGCCACCATCAAGGCGGTTGCCGTGGCGGCTTCGATCTCGGTCGGCGCCACCAAGGGCAATGCCGGCGTGGCCTTGAGCGGCGGAGGGGCCGGTGCGGGCAATCAGATCAATTCCACCACCAATGCCTATATCGACAACAGTACCCTTGGGTCGGTGGCAAATCGGATCGGCAAGCTTGATCTCGACGCCGTCAGCAGTGCGAATATCACCGCTATTGTGCCGGCTGTGTCGGCGTCCGTTTCCTACGGTTCCACTGCCGGGGTCGGCGTCGCCATCGGTGTTTCCGTCGCCCGCAATGTCATCGGCGCCAGCAAGGACAGCGTCGAGGCGGATTACCTGTCCACCGTCAAACCCACCGCCCTGCTTACGGGTGACCGGGTCAAGATCGGCGGCAATGGACCGCACCAGGGCGATGTCTACGAGTATGCCGGTGCCAGGCTCGCCAATGCCAGCGGAATCGATCTGACAACCCAGAACTACAACGATGCGAACACCTGGCACCGGGTTGACCTCAGGCCGGCGGCCTCGGAAGTCCGCGCCTACTTGAGAAACTCCAGCATTCAGGCCGGGGACGTGACTGCCGATGCTGTGTCTACCGCCAGCATCGACGCCATCGTCATTGCCGGCGCCGTCGCCCTGGCTGGCGGCGGAAAGGCCGGAGTAGCCGTCAGCGGCGCCGGCGTGGTTGCCGTAAACACCATCGCCACCTCGGTCCATGCCTTCATTGACCGCGACGGTACCGGCGGCATCAACGCCAATTCCCTGGCGCTCACGTCCGACGATTCCTCGGCGATCCGCAGCATCGCCGGCGCCGCCGCCATCTCCGGATCGGTTGGCGGCAAAGCCGGTGTCTCCGTCGCGGTTGGCCTTTCCGTTGCCTATAACCGCATCGCCAATTCGGTCGATGCCTTCATCGTCAATGCCGATCAAGGCATTACGACCCGTAGCGGCGATGTTGCCCTGTCGGCTACCAGTCGCGGCAAGCACCTGTTCGACGATGGCATTTCCCTGACGGTGGCGAACCTCGACGATGCGGCCAAGGTCGACGAAGACGATCCGGCAACCTCCGCGAACGAAGCGACGACTGACGACTCTGCTGATACGACGTTGCTCGAAACCCTGCGCGGCAATTTTTCCGCGAAGGGCTACGCACTGGTTGGCGAACTGCGCCTGACAACCATGACTGCCGGCAAGAGCTGGTCCTTGGCGACTGGCGACGGGCTGACCTATTTCATCACCCACGACGGCACGAAATTCAGTGTCTCCCAGGCTTCGATCAGCGCTGTAACGGCGGCGGCCTCCTTGGGCGTTTCGCTGTCCACCGGTGGGGCGTCGGTTGCGGTCAGCGGTGCCGGTGCGCTCGGCATGAACATCGTGCTGACAAAAACTAAGGCCACTATCGACAACAGCAAGATCGTCAGCGCCCGCGATGTGCTGCTGATCGCCGAAAGTTCCTCGGGCATCGCCGCGGTCACCGGCGCGTTGGCAGGGTCGGTGGCGATTGGAACCAAGGCGAATGTGGGAGTTTCGATTGGTGGCGCGGTGGCCGTTAACTACATTGGCTACGACTCGAACAGCACCAAGGCACCCGCCACGATCCATGCCGGTATTACCAATTCGAGCATCGACGCCTCGGGCAATGTCACCCTGTCGGCCTCGGCCAGTCAGAGCATTGGTGCCGTTACCCTGGCCGGATCGGTGGCAGTCGCCGCCGGCGGTGGGGCCAGTGTCGCCGTCGCTGGCTCGGGTGTGCTCGCCCTCAACATGATCGGTGCGGAGGTCAAGTCCTTCATCGATGGCGACGTCGCCATCGGTGGCGGCGTGACGGCCGGAATCCGGGCGGTGAATGTCGCCCTGACGGCAACCGATACCTCCAGCATCGCCGCCCTGGCCGGCGCCGCTTCGGTCGCGGTAGGCATCGGCAATCAGGGTGTCGCGGTCGGGATCGGCGTCTCCCTCGGCCACAACATGATCTCCAACGATGTCGCCGCCTATATCGCCAACGTCGATCAGGGCATCGCGGCGAGCGGCAACGTCAGCATCACCGTCCAAGAGACGGCGGTCATCCATGCCGTGTCGGCCGCCGCCGCGATTTCGGCCGGCTTCGGCAGTACCGGCGTGGCGGTGAGCGGCGCCGGCGCCGTTGCTTCGAATCTGATCCTGACCAAGACCAACGCCTACGTTAATGCGAGCACGATCAACGCCAACGGCAATGTCTCGGTACTGGCAACCAATGCGGCCGAGATCAAGGCCGTTATCGTCAGCGCTGCATTCGCGGCGGCAGGTGGCAGTACCGGCGTCGGCGCTTCGATCGGTGTTGCTCTGGCAAGCAATGTGATCGGCTGGGAGGCTGTACTCGCAACACCGTATGGCTACACGACGGCTGATGACCCCAAGCCGCTGGTCAAAGGCACTCGCGTCAAGATCGAGTCGGGTGTGCGGGCTGGCGATGTCTACGAGTATGTCGGTAACCCGACTGGCACCACCGCGGTCAACCTCAGAACCCAGGATTACGGCAATACCAATCTGTGGCGGCAGGTCAATCTCAGCGAAACTTCGATCGAAGTGCAGGCCTATCTGCGCAACTCCAGCGTCAATGCCGGTGGCAATCTTTTAATTCATGCCGTGTCGAGTCAATCGATAGACGCCATCGTTGTTGCCGGCTCGGCGGCGATTTCGGGCGGCTCGGTCGGCGTTTCCCTCAGCGGCGCGGGCGCCGGCGCCGTGAACCGGATATCGGCGGACGTGAAGTCCTACATTGACGGCGATGGCGCGAGCGGAATCACCGCAGACAACATCGCTCTGGCGGCCGATGATACGTCCAGGATTAGTGCCATTACCGGCGCCGCGACTCTGGCCGGTGGTTTCGGTGCTACTGGCGTCGCGGTATCCGTAGGCGTCGCCGTTGCCCATAACGGAATCAGTAACGATGTGGCGGCGTTCATCACCCACGCCGATACCGGCGTCACCGCAACGGTCGGCGATATTTCGATTGCCGCGACAGAGTCCTCAAGCATCTCGGCGATCACGGCGGCGGCTTCCCTTTCGGCCGGTTTCGGCTCGGTCGGGGTGGCGGTCAGCGGTGCCGGTGCGGCGGCGACCAATTCGATTCTTACCCGAACCAATGTCTACGTCGCGGACAGCAAGCTGACCACCACTGCTGCGACGGGCGATGTGCTTGTCAACGCGACCGACACCTCGACCATCGAAGCCAACGTCCTTGCCGCCTCCGCTTCCGCCGGTATCGGCGCCGTTGGCGTTGGCGTGTCGATCGGCGCCGCTTACGCCTGCAACATGATCGGTTACGACTTGTTGCTGGGGGCGATTCCGATCAAGACTCCCGCGCAGGTTCGAGCTTACGTGGATCATTCGAGCATCGACGCGGGCGGCGAAGTCAAACTTGCCGCCACCGCTAACGAAACGATTACGGCCAGAATCTTTGCCGGGTCTGTTGCTTTTGCTGCCGGCAGTGTGGGCGTGGCCGTAGGTGGTTCCGGCGTACTTGCTGTCAACATGATTGCTACTGACGTCAAGGCGATGATCAGCAACGTTAGCACGGTGAATGCGGCGAGCGTGAGCCTGACGGCGGACGACACCTCGCGCATTACTGCCTTCGGTGGTGCCGCCTCGGTATCGGGCGGCTTCGGCGCCGTGGGCGTTGCCGTGTCCATTGGTGCGTCGATCGCCCACAACCAGATTGACAACGCAGTTGAAGCCTCGATCACCGACAGCAGCGTCACCAGCACCAGCGGCGCCATCAGCGTTGAAGCCCTGGAGCACACGCAGATCAACGCCGTCACGGCGGCCGCCTCGCTCAGTGTTGGCATTGGAGCCGTCGGCGTATCCGTCAGCGGTGCCGGCGCCGAAGCCAGCAACGTCGTCCTGACCAAGACCAATGCTTATGTCGAGGACAGCACGCTCGACAGTGCGGCTGCTATCAATGTCGCCGCCAAGAGCCTCTCGGCTGCGCCGGCGCTGAACAACCTCGTCGTTGGCAATATCGCCGACTTCACCGCCAAACTCGACGATGCCGGCAGCACCGACCCGGACAACACCAACACCAGCGGCAGCAACGAACAGAGTGACGATATTGCCGCCGACAACGCCTTCCTGGTCACCCTGTCGGCGCTGATGACCACGCACAACATCGTTAACTCCGGATCGCTGGCCGTCACTACTCGCACGGCGGGCGAAGAATGGTCGGTCACCGACCGCGTCACCGGCAGTTCCTACGTCATCAAGAAAGTTGGCGCGACCATCACCGTCAGCACACCATCGATCGCCGCCACCGTCATCGCTACCTCGGCCTCTGCCGGTATTGGCGCCGTCGGCGTCGGCGTCTCGATTGGCGTCTCCTTCGCCACCAACCTGATTGGCTGGGCGCCGGCGACCAACACCGCCTATGACTACAGCACCGCCGATGCGCCCGCCAGCCTGACGACAGGCAAACGGGTCAAGATCGAATCCGGCGTACGCGGCGGCGACGTCTTTGAATACATCGGCATCCCGACCCTGACACCGCAGAGCGGTGAAACCACGGTCAATCTCAAGACCCAGGACTACAACAACACCGACCTGTGGAAACAGGTCAACCTCGTGTCCGCCCCGGCCGAAGTTCAGGCCTATCTGCACGACAGCACCGTCACGGCCGCCGGCAGCCTGAACCAGACCGCGATTTCTGCTCAGTCCATTGACGCCCTGGTGGTCGCCGGTTCTGCAGCCATCTCCGCCGGTGCCGTCGGTGTTGGCGTCAGCGGGGCAGGGGCAGGCGCGGTGAATCTCATTGCCACCGACGTCAAGGCCTTCATTGATGGCGACGGCACAAGCACCGGCATCCGTACCGGCGGCATCGCGCTCAAGGCCGAAGACACCTCAAGCATTTCGGCGGTCACCGGTGCGGCCAGCATCGCGGCGGCCTTTGGCGCCGTCGGTGTCGGCGTCTCCATCGGCGTTGCCGGGGCGCACAACGAAATCAGCAACGATGTCGCCGCCTATATTGCCAATGCCGACACCGGTGTCACCGCCAGCGGCCCCGTCAGCATCGCTGCCAAGGAAGCCGCCACCATCAACGCCCTGACCTCGGCGGCATCGCTCGGCGTCGGTATCGGTGCGGTCGGCGTCGCGGTCAGCGGTGCCGGCGCCGGCGCCACCAACATCATCCTGACCAAGACCAATGCCTACGTAGCGGACAGCACACTGACCACTACGGGCGCGACCGGCACCGTGGCGATTGCCGCCGAAGACAGTTCGGCGATCAAGGCCATTGTGGCGACGACCTCGGCCTCGGTCGGCATCGGCGCCGTCGGCGTCGGCGTCTCGCTCGGCGCCTCGGTGGCGCGCAACCTGATCGGCTACAACCTGTTCAATGTGCACACCCCAGCGCAGGTGCAGGCCTATATCACAAACTCCCAAGTGACCGCGTCGGGCGCGCTGAGCCAGACGGCGACGACCAACGAGACCATCCGGGCGGCGGTGCTGTCCGGCTCGGCAGCCATCTCGGCCGGGGCGGTAGGGGTTGCGGTCAGTGGCTCAGGGGTTCTGGCGATCAACAAGATTGCCACCGACGTCAAGGCGATGATCAGCAACGTTAGCACGGTGAATGCGGCGAGCGTGAGCCTGACGGCGGACGACACCTCGTCCATTACCGCCGATGCCGGGGCGGCAGCGATCACAGCTGCCTTTGGCGGTGTTGGCGTGGCGGTATCGATTGGCGCGGCAGTTGCTCATAACCAGATCGAAAACGCGGTCGAAGCATCGATTACGAATAGCACCGTCACGGCGACCTCGCTGACGGGCAGCATTTCCCTGACGGCGGAAGAAAACGCCACCATCACGGCGCGTACCGCTGCCGCCGCGGCATCGGCCGCCATCGGTGCTGTGGGTGTTGCGGTCAGCGGCGCGGGTGCCGTCGCGACCAACATCATTCTCACCACAACCAACGCCTATGCCGATGGCAGCGTTCTCGATAGTGCCGGAGATGTCGCCATCAAGGCCAACAACACCGCCAGCATTGACGCGACGGTGATTTCTGGCGCCCTAGCGCTGGGTGGCGGGCTTGCCGGCGTCAGCGGCTCGATTGGCGCCTCGGTGGCGCGCAACCTGATCGGCTACACGCTGGCAGGCGTGCGTACGCCAGCGCAGGTGCAGGCCTATGTCAAGAATTCCAGCATCGACGCCGACGGCCATCTGTTGCTGGAAGCGAAGGCGAATGAAACCATCACGGCATTGGTAGAGTCCGGCTCCGTGGCGCTTTCCGCCGGCCTTTCCGCCGATGCCGCCAGCGCGGCATCAGTTACCATCGAAAACAAGGTGGCGACCCAGGTCAAGGCCTATATCGAGAGCACCAAGCCGGCCGGAGTTCGCGCCGCTGATGTCATTTTGACTGCAGAGGATGTTTCCGCAATCACCGCATTCGGTGGCGCTGCATCCGTCGCGGCGGCGGTTGGATATGTCGGTTCGGCGGCATCGATTGGCGTCGCCATCGCTACCAATTACATCGACAACGATGTTGCGGCCTACATCAAGGCGGCCACGGTGACGACAACTGGCGGCGCAACCTCCGGTGATTTGATCGTTCAGGCTTTCGAGAACGCCACGCTCAATGTCACGTCCGAGGCGGCCTCCGCTTCAGTGGGAGCCGGCGTGTTCAGCAAGAGCGTCAGCGGTGGCGGGGCCATTGCCACCAATACCATCGCCAACGACACCCAGGCCTATGTAGAAACCAGCACGCTCAATGCGTTCCGCGACATCACCGTTGAAGCGCGGGATATTTCGACCTCCACGGCGAAGGTGGGCAGCATTGCTATCGCCGGTGGTCCCATCTCGCTCGCGGCGGGTGGTTCGGTGGCCACCACCACCGTGACCTCGACCATCACAGCTTATAGCGACACGTCGACCGTCACGGCCGGCCGGATGATCCTGGTTTCGGCCACGGCTAAGCCGGCGGTGAAAGTCGAGGCACTTGGGGTGAATGCCGGCACTCTGGCGGTGGGCGGTTCGGTCGCCACCGCGATTGTGACCCCGACGGTGACGGCTTATATCGGTGGCGCCGGCAAGACCATCACCGCTACCGGACTTCAAGTTCTGGCGAGTCGCATTCTTCCCACCACAGGCAATTCGGCGGAAGCCTCCGCGTCTGGTTCGAGCGGTGGTCTGATCGGCGTGGTTGGCACCGTCAGCACCGCACAGAGCAATGGCACGGTCCAGGCCTATGCGGGGCAAAACAGCACGCTGAACATTTCCGGTACAGCCCTGATTCGAGCGAGTGTGGATAGCGCCCAGCGCAGTGTCGCCGCCGGCAAATCCTTAGGCTTCTTGGTCGCGGTCGGTGGCAACACCGCCGTTGCGTCCAGCAGCACAGTGATCGACGCCTATCTGGCCGATGGCGTGATTGCCAGAGGCGGTGCCTTCACCATTCAGACCGGCGGTACGGAATACAACCTGGCCGACGCCAGCGCCGGTAGCGGCGGTGTGATTGCCGGCAGCGCTGCCGTCGCGGTGACGACCAGCACGACGACCAGCACCGCGTCCATCAAGGCGGGCGCCGACGTTGATGTCACCTCGCTGCGCGTCGTGGCGGACCATACGGCAAAGTTCAACGCACTGGCCGACAGCACCAGCGCTGCGCTGCTCGGTGCCAGTGGCGCCCTGGCCAGCAACACGGTCGACAGCAAAGTCAATGTCGCCCTGGCCGACGCCGATATCAGCGCCAAAGACATCGACCTGCAGGCCAACAACCATATCCTCAAGGACTGGATTACCGGCAGATATAACGCCACCTCGGGTTCCGGCGGCGCCCTCGACCTGCCGGCGGTCGCCAGTATCAGCAGCATCAGCAACACGACCAATATCAGCGTGGCCGATGGCGCATTGCTGGAGGTGATTGCCAACACGGGCGGCGACACCGGCAAGCTTAGCCTGTCCACGCTTAACGACGTGACCGCCCGGGACCGGGCCAAGCTCGATTCCGGCGGCGCAATCTCGGTAGCCCGCGCCGAGTCGAAGATTCTCAATACCGTCAATAGCGGCCAAATCGTTATCGGTAACGCGGACCTGAAGAGTGCCGGCGATATCGACCTGGCCACTCGGACCACGACTGACATTGATGCCCAGGCCAATGCCAAGACTTACGGTCTGGCCGGCGCGGCGCAGGGTGTCTCGGTAGCCAACGTCAGCGTCGACAACGATGTGCTGATCCAGTCCGGTGCCGCGCTTACCGCCAAGGGCGATATTAGCCTGATGGCCGGACAGAACCGCGTCGGCGACAGCAATCGTTACACCATCAGCGCTCGCACCGACCTGTGGAACAAGACCGCGCTGCCGATCGCGACCGTGCCGCAGGCCGATGGTGTGATCAACCAGACCAATACCGTGACGATTGCCAACGGTGCCTGGGTTGGCAGCGCCGGCGATGTGAATTTGCTGACCACGATGGGCGGCATCACCGTGATCGGCAAGGGCGTCGGCAAGGATCTTTACCGCGAGGCGCTGGAGACGGTTGTCAATGCGATTGGCGGCAATGCCTCGCTCGAGATCAACGGCGGCAACGACGGTGTTCAGGGCGGCAGCGCCGATGTCGTGGTGGCGGGCACGGTGGAGTCGGGAATCGACAATACCGCTGTGTTGTTGATTGGCGATACCCTGAGCAGTCTGCCGAACAGCGGCATTGCCGGATTCGATGCCAGCAAGCTGAACTACGATAGCAGCCACGCCGGCGTGGTCATTGCCGCGACCGAAGGCGTCGACTACACCATTGAGCAAGGCAGCGATCTGCTCGCCGCGCTCAATCTGCGCATTGCACAGATCACCAAGATTCGTGATTCGTATTTTGGCACCAACGAATGGGCCGACTTCGACAACCAATTGACCATCCTGCTGTCGTTGCGCAATGACCTGGCCCCCGGCAGCACGGCGGTCAACTTCATCAACGTGAAGCCGATCCGCGCCTCGTCCGGCAACATCGTCGTCTTGGGGGACAGCCTGACCGGCAGCAGCACCGGGCGCCTGATCGCGCCGAGCGATACCCGCGTGGTAATCAAGAACGCCACCAACTACTACCTGCGCACCGAAGACATCACCATCCCCGAATACGGTGGCGGCTATATCACCTTCAACTTCCGCGAACTCGGTGCAAGCGACACGGGCGGCTTTGGGCTCACAGAGATCGCCAGCATCGCCAACAACGCCGCCTTCCCGAGCATTACGATTGAGAGCACGGTTGGTGATCCCTCCATCGAGATCAATGGCGACATCAGCAATCTCAACGGCACGGTGAACGTTTCCACCGAGGGAAACATCTATCTCTGGGCCAGTGTCGAAAATCCGACCGAAGGCATCGCCGTCAGCGGCGACACCGTCAATTTCCACGCCGGCAAGGATTTTGTCCAGTCGAGCATGCCGGTGCTGCAAAACATCGGCGGTCAACCGAACGGCACCATCAACGACAAGGGACAGGTCGAAGTAGCGGGTACCTGGGATACGGTGGCCACGACGGCAGAAGCGGCCAAGAATGACTTCTCCGTTCGCAATGGCGCTGTAGTCAGCGGGACGGCGCCGGGGGCTACCCTGACCCAGATTTCCAACGTCGACGGCAGCGAGCGCGGTTCACTGATCGCCGGCAACAAGGTCTTCGTCAGCGCGCAGCACCTGAACGTGAATGGTTTCATTCAGAGCGGCTTCAAGGACAAGAGCCTGACCCTTGCTGCGCCGGGGACGCTGGAAGGCGATGCGCTGGCCCGGGACATCGCCGGTTACGAACGCGACTACCACCAGAAGGTGGGAGCAGGACAAGCCAACGTCAATCCGCTGTATCTGCTCAATCTGGGCAAGAATGCCCAGAACGTCGGCAACGTTGCCTACTACAACGCCCGCGACAACCGCATCGAGGTGCGCGATGTCACTATTCAGGGCGGCTTCATCCAGCTTTACGGCGACATCATCAACACTGGCAGCGGTACGCTGGAAGCGCTTGATGGTTATGGCCGGATCAAGATCGATAACCGCAGCGGCTATGAACTGGTCGTCAATAACCTGAACGCCGGGCAGGAGATCGAAGGTCAGATCAAGATCATCGATACCGCCGGAGCTGCAACCAAGACGACGATCTACAGCAGACTGGGCAATGACGTGGTGGTCAAGGACGGCAACGGCACGGTGATCAATACCGTCGCCAACCAGTCCGCGACCTCCTACCAGACGCTGGCTGGTCAGCGCTATAGCTGGGTTACCGGGCAGGCGATCAAGAATATCGAGGTCAGGACGAACTCGGTCAACTCCCTCGATCTCTGGCTGTTCAAGATCGATGCGTTGATCGCTGACAGCGAGAACTGGAACAAAGCGAGTTACACCACGACGCCGATCCTGCTGGAAAAAGGAGCCTACTACAGTCTGGTGGCGCCCGACGCGGGTTTCCAGTACAGCTACGACTACTCCTCTGTCACTCTGTCGTCGATCAATCCAAAAACCGGTACGGCGTGGTGGGAGGTCGCCCCCTCCGGCCTCAAAGGGATCGAAAACGCTACCGGCCTCGACTTGAAGGAGGAAAATCCCTATAAGTCGGATACCACCACCTGGCAGTGGCAGGATTTCGGCGGGGATGTCTTCGGCATCCATATCCCATTCTGGCTCTACGTGCCGATCCACTCTTCGTATTCCGAAGTGGTCATGGAAAAGGCGACCAAGGATGTGCACACGCACACCATCGCCGCCGACCATGCGATCAATATCCGCTTCAGCGGCTACGACTCGGCGAAGATCGACATTCTTTCCAATGACGATGTCACCCTGGCCGGAACCATCCGTAATACCAGCGGCGTGACGACCATTGCAGCCGAGGGCGCCATCGACCGCCAGACCGGCGCGGGCAATGCCATCCTCAATGCCACCGATCTGCGGCTCTACGCCGGCACCGGCATCGGCAAGACCAACAGCATCCTGACCCGCCTCGATGGCGGAGCGGTTTCCGTCTTTACGGAGGTGGGCGATATTTCCATCCAGGAAATCCGCGGCGACCTGACGGTTCGGGATATCGTGATTCCCCATTTCGATCCCCTTGCTGCCGTAAGCGAGGTGCTGAGTTTCGATCCGGCGGACCGTGTCGACGCGACCAATTACAGCATTCAACTGAACGCTGCCCACGGCCTGACCACCGGCGACCTTGTCCGCTACTCCAGTGGCGGCGGTACGGCCATCACGGGTCTCAGTTCGGGGTCCGAATACAAGGTGCTGGTCGTCAATAGCACGACTCTGATGCTGGCCGCCACGACCACCGATACAGCGCAACTGCAGGCCGCCGGCGAGGCATTGCAAACTTCCGGCCTCAGTGCCGTGAAGAGCTTGGTGCTGCATGTCGATGCCGCTGGCGCGACCGGCACGGCGCACAGCCTGACCCGGGGAGACGGTCTGCCCGATACGGCGACCGCGGCTTCCGTCAGTTCCGGCGTTATCGGCTTTGGCAGCGCCCATGGCTTCAAGGATGGCCAGGCGGTTGTCTACAGCAGCAGCGGGTCCGTGATCCCGGGTTTGGTCAATGGCGCGACCTATTTCGTCTCGGTGGTTGATGCCACCCATATTCGGGTCAGCGGCGCGCGCGACAGCCTTATTTCCTACCTGCCCGACCTCGTCACGCTGGATGCCAGCGGCGCCACCGGCTTTGCCCATGGCTTCCAGCCAACCAAGGGCGGCTCGGTCATCGCCATCAATCCCTTTACCCTGGCGCCGCGCTCGGTCCTGACGCCGGCGGCGGGCAGTGCTGGGCGCATCGACTACTCGGCGGACGCCATCGGGTTCGGCTTCGCGCACGGTCTGACCACCGGCAAGAAGGTGAGCTACGCGGTCGGTGCCAACGTGATCAGCGGGTTGGTCGATGGCACTGATTACTACGTCATCAAGGGCGGCGACAACTGGATCAAGCTGGCGACGTCCGAGACGAATGCGCTGCAAGGTATCGCCATCGACATCTCTCGATCAGGGATGACGATTGATTTCTCAACCAAACCTCGCTTGCTGGTTGAGCAATCCTTGGAGAAAGCGTCCTTCGTCTTCAATCCCGCGACGGCGGTGGGCGGTTTCCTGTCCACGATCCGCTTCAATGCCGCGCACAGCTTCGCCCAGAACCAGGCGGTGGTGTATCGCGATAACGGCGCCAATGCCGATCAGCACGTCACCAATCTTGTCAGCGGCACCACCTACTATGTGGATGTGGTCGATGAGCAGACCATTCGCTTGCTGAATACGGCCGGCGGCACGGTGATTGCCGTTGGCGTCCCGGTCAGCCTGGCGACCAGTTACAGCCTGGATTCGATCCGGCAACTCGATGTGACACTCGGGTCCAGCGCCCTCGCGGATACGCAGTTCAAACCGTTCGCCGGGCTGATGGATGTCAAGGCGGCGGACAACATGACGACCGTCGCGAAATCCGGCCAGACCAACGGCACCAGCGTGACGGGCAGCGTCGCCGCTCTCTACGATGGACTCGAGGTTGTGTACGACAGCGGCCGGGTCGGTAGCCCAACCGATTTCGTCGTCGAGAAGATTTCATCGAACATTGTCCGACTGCGTGACAATGCTGGAGATCTGCCGATTGACTTCGACTTCGGTAGCGAGACCGACGCGCTGCATCTGCTGCGGTCGGGCACGAATCAGTTCCTTACCTACCCGGGGAGGCAGACAAACGTCGTAGTGTTTGATTCTGCTCACGGTTTCGCCACGGGTAACCAGGTTGTCTACAGCAAGGGCGGATCGGGCAACGTGGCTGTGGGGGGGCTGACCGATGGAGCTACTTATTTCGTCTGCGATGTTGACTCCCGCTTTATTACACTGTCCGCCACGTCCGGCGGGGCGCGAATCAGTCTCGATTTCAGCGTGGCGACGGGAAGCGGGCATTCCTTCAAACGCGGGTCCGATGCGGCCGATGGATTTACCCATGTGGACCAAAACACCTACCTGTATGTGGTCGACGATGCGGCGCAGTTGGTGTTCGATGCCGACCATGGCTACGGCAACGGCGAAAAAGTCGTCTATAGCAAGGGGGTAACAGGAAACGTTGCGGTAGGCGGACTAACGGATGGCGCAAGTTATTACGTCACCGTGATTGATGGTCGCTCCATCAAGCTGTCGCTGGCCGCCGGTTCGCCCCCCGTCGCCCTGAATTTTGGTGTCGCGACAGGAAGCGGACATTCCTTCAAACGCGGAACCGATGCGGTGGACGGATTCACTCTCGCGAGCCAGAAGACCAGTCTCGTGACCAATGATGTGGTTACCTACGACAACAATGGCTGGACCGCGATCGGTGGCCTGGAGGATGTGACGGTGTATACCCCGGGGACTGCCATTGGCGGTCTGGTTTCGGGCAATAGTTATTTCGTCAGGGATGTCGATACTGCCACCGGCACTTTCAGTCTTGCGACCACTGCCGGTGGAACGGCTATTACGCTGGATTTCGCGGCGGCCTCCAATACCACTCACAGCTTCAGCAGCAAGACCGTGATCCAGGCCAACCACCAGTTCCGCGATGGCCAGCAGGTGGTCTTCCATACATTCAACAATGCAGGCGTGGTCGATGGGACTGCTGCCGCGGCTTTCGGCCTTGGAAAGGGAGATACCTATACGGTCGACACGCTAACCTCGACCAGCTTCCGATTGCTGGACGGCAATGGCGATGCCGTCAACCTTGGGCTGGACCTCGCCAATCTCGCTCAGGACCTCCAGTACAAGCTCTCGTCGAAGACCGAACTGACCATCGGAAATCCGTCGAGTTTTGTCGTTGGCGAAGCGGTTCGCTATTCGGCCGGGACAAACGCCAAGGTCGATGGCTTGACGAGCGGCCAGACCTACTATGTGGTTGGCGTCACTGCAACGTCGGTCCAACTTTCGACGACCCGTGGCGGCGCCCCGGTGACGGTTGATCTGGTGCGCGAATTGACCACCGAGCACACCAAGGCAAAAGCCGGCACTCCTTATCTGAATACCGACTTCCACCTGCTGTCGCTCAACAAGCTCGACTTGGGAACCGCGCACGGCTTCGAGAGCGGTGACGAGGTGGTCTATCGCTCAACGGGTGTCGATATTGGCCTCGTCGAGGGCAGGACCTATACCGTCATCAAGGTAAATGACACCAGCGTCAAACTGCTCGATGGTGGAAATCTTGTCGATTTCAACCCGGCGGCCTTCGCAGTCAGCGGCGCACATGGGTTCGACTTCCTGTCCTCCAATGCCTTCAATGCATCGAGCGCCATCAGCGACAAGAAGGAGTCCGTCACCTTCGCCGCGCCGCATGAACTGCGCGACGGCGATCTGGTCGTCTATCACAAGGCGGCGGCTAGCAGTGTCATCGGTGGCCTTGTCGAGGGCGCAAACTATTACGTCAGTGTGCTCAATCCGACCACCATCCGTCTGGCGCTGACCGCCGACGCCCTAGCGGCCGGGAATTTTGTCCAACTCGATACGACCGGCGTAACGGGCGATCACCGCTTTGGCTTGCTTGATACCCAGGGTTTGAAGAGCGTCGGTGACGTTATCAGTGGCAACACCATCGACCTCGGCTATGCCCACGGACTGATTACCGGCGACAGCGTGGTTTACCGCAGCAATGGCGGCAACGAAATCGGCGGACTGGACGATGGCGTGACCTATTACGTCGTGGTCGTGACGCCGACCTCGTTCCAGCTTGCCGCCCAACTGAATGACATTCTGGTGGCCAATCCGGATGTTCTGGAACCGGGCGCTCTTCCCGGTGGCGCCCACGTGTTTACGCAGTCCGTGAGCGCTACCGGCGCCCTCGGCAATGTCAGTCTGAAGGCCAGCGGGGCCATCCTCAATGCCGGCCCGACATCAATCGTTCGGGGCGGCGTGGTTTCGCTGACGGCCGGCGGCGCCATTGGCTCTGCTGCGTCGGCGCTGCGCGTCGATACCGCCACCTCGTCGGCGAGCGGCCTGATCGGGCTGGCCAACAGCGACATCTTTATCCGCGAGACCAGCGACAATCTCAATCTGCTGAGCGTGGAATCGCAGACGGGCAATGTCTCGGTCACCGTCGATAGCGGGGCGCTGCGCGACTCCAATCGTGAAGAGAAGACCGACGTGCGTGCGGCAAACGAGCTGCTCAGCCTGTGGAATTCCATGAATCTCACCGGCGCCGCCGCAGCGCAGGCCGCCAACGAGACGATTGATTCGTACATGGCAATGCGCGAGCGCGAGTACAACAGCTATTGGTCATACCGCAATCGCCAGGCCGATCCGGCCCAGTACGATGCCAACTTCGTCTTCGCGTTCAACACGCAGGAACGGACGGCCTACGATGCGTATTTCCGTGACCTCGGGCAGCAGCAGGGCAAGAGCGGCGGTGTGCTCGATCAATTCGTCGTCGATGCGATCAATACGTTGCAGAACAAGCGTACCGACGAGTATCACGAACTTCACCAGCGTTATGGCGTCCTCGGCGACACGCAAGTCGCCAACTGGAGCTACGCGACGTCCCTGGCCTTCGAGCCGGATTTCTCGGCTGCCAGCGACGTCAATGACGGCGGCAACAGCATTGCCGTCGGCCCCCATCTTTTCAGCACCGGTCAGGGAGTCAAGTACGACGCCGGCGGCGGCACGGCCATTTCGGGTCTCGAGGATGGCATCATCTACTACGTGGTCGTGGTGGATTCATCGACCATCAAACTGGCATTGACCGAGGCCGATGCCCTGGCAGCAGCGCCGGTGGTGGTCGATATCGCCGCTGCGGGGGGCAGCGGCACTCACCGCTTCTCCGAGATCGAAGCGATTCGGGATGGCGCGGTGTGGACCGATGCGCAGTTGCGCTACTCCATCGGTGGCGGCTGGCTGAAGAAGACGTCCGATACCACTACCCAGGTTGAAACGGCCAATGCCACTGGCGTAAGCGTGGTGCTGAACGCACAAGCCATCGGCGCCAACATGGAAGAGGTGGTGATTGATCTGCGCCCCGGGCTGCTGGTGCTGACGGATGCGCAGAAAATCGCCCTGGCGGCCGCCGAGCGCGCGAACATGATCCTGATCGACGGGCCCAAGGACACCATTACGCTGGGTCGTCCGCATGAATTGAAAACCGGCGATACGGTGGTCCTGCCGGGTAAATGGAAGCTGCATAACATCGATGGCGTGGCTGCTGGTAACTACTACGCGGTGGTGCTCGATGCCTTCAGCTTCCAGTTGGCCATCAGCGAAGAGGATGCGCTTGCCGGTGCGCCCGTGGTCGACATCCTCAGCCACGAAACCCGCATCGTCTCCCAGGAGGATGTCGACGTCAAAGTGTCTGGCGCCCTGACGGCGACCGCGACCGATTTCGTCTATCTCGGTTCCGAACAGAACCTCGCCATCGCGGCTGTCACTGCGGGTGGCGCGGTTCAAATCAAGGTCGATGGTTCGATTGTCGATGGCAGCGCCGACGACAGCGCGGCCAATATCACCGCCGGTGAGTTGTTGCTCGAAGCGGCGCGTGGATCAATTGGCGGCAGCGGCGGGTTGGCGGATGTGGATGTAAGCCTCTCGGCAGGCGGACTCTTCACCGGCCGTGCCGAGAACTCGATCTACCTTACCTCACTGGCGGCTGATCTGACGCTCGATACCGTCTTCGCCAAGCAGAGCGTCACGCTGCGGAGTGTGGGCGGGTCGATTCTCGACGGGTACGAATCCGACAACGTGAATGTCGATACCGTCGACCTCGCACTCTACAGCGAGATCGATATTGGCTCGGCGATCAACCGGCTTGACATTGACCTGGATTCTGCAGGGAAACTGACCGTCGAGGCGGTCGGCAACATCCACTTGGCTGAGCGCCTGGGCGACATGAACATCGCCCAGGTGACCTCGACAGCCGGCGATGTGGACCTGGTGGCGGCGATGTCGATGCTTGGTCGTCCTGGTGACGTCCTTGCCGACGTCGTCGGCAACAACATTCGCCTGCAGGCCATCGGCGGCAGCATCGGAGCGCCGGCTGGCGAAGACTTGAACGTTGATTCGGCGAGGTGGGCGCCGGGCAAGCTGACTTCGCTGAGCCAGTTCAATTCCTACCTGCACGAGACGGCCGGCGACCTGACCATAGATCAGACTGGCAGCACGCTGGGCACGGTGTTCATCGACAGTTCCGGGCGCATTCTCAACGGCAATGCCACGGGCAGCAACGTGCTCTCCGGCCGGACCCGGCTATATGCATCTGGCGACATCGGCGAGGCGCTGAATCCATTCAAGACGACGGTGGGTTTCCTCGAAGGACGCTCGACCAGCGGCGAGGTTTGGGTGCATAACTACGGCGACCTGACGGTCGGCGGAGTCAGCGATGGGGCCGATGGCATCACCTCGCTCGGCTCGATGTCGATCACCGCCAGTAGTCCGGTAACGGTCGCAGAGACCATTCAGGCCGCCGATATCACCATTCTTTCCACCGACGGTGCCACGGTGGGTGACGACATCATCATCAACGCCGGCGTTACGGTGCATAGCACGGGTGGCGATGTCATCCTGCACAGCGGCGACAATGTCACGCTGCAGAGCGGCAGTATCGTGACCGCCGCAGGCAACATCGAGATTCATGGTGATTTCGGCGATGCGGACGCCGGCGTGGGCAGCATCATTGATCTGCACGGCACACTATCAGCGCTTGCCGTGAAGGTGTTCGGCGGGAACGATGACGATCTCGTCATCATCCCGGGCATTGATGTAGATACCGAAGTCACGACGGCGAACGGCAACGACCGCATCTTCGTCGGCAGCAACGCCAATGCGACTGCAAATACCGGTGGTGTACTGTCCGGCATCAAGGCCGTGCTCAGTGTCGCTGGTGGTCCGCATGGGACCGGTGACGCGCTGATTCTCGACGACTCCGGCAATACCGGTGTGGGCGGCGGATCGCTGACGGCCGGCAGTGTGTCCGGTTTCGGCATGACCGGTCGCATCGACTACATCGAGATCGAGAACATGGGCGTCGCGCTCGGCAGCGGCGACAACACGGTCAATATCGCGTCGACGGTTGCGGGCATCACCACGCGGCTGGTCGGCGGTGCCGGCAATGATGTGTTCAATGTTTCGTCCGACCCCTTCAGCAGTTCCGGAAACCTGGACGGCATCCGCGGCGATCTGGATTTGCAAGGTGGCGGCGGCATCAATTCCATCGTTCTCAACGATCAGGGCAATACTTCCGGACGCAACGGGGTGTTCGGAGCCAACAGCATTACCGGAATGACCGGCGACGCCGGCGGATCGGGCGACATCTTCTTCGTCGCGGACGACGGATTCAGCGGCGGGATCAAATTCCTCAACGGCAGCGGCGGCGACACCATGATCGTGGGCGACATCCTGCCTGGCACGGTTGGAATCGTTCGCGGCGGTGATGGCAACGACGTGATCATCGCGACGGAATCCGTCCCCGGTCAAAGCGGATTGCTGGCCATCCTGGGCGGTGACGGCAGCGATACGATAAACGCGGCCGGCTGGCATTCCGACATGATCGTTCTTGGCGACAGTGGTCTGTTCCTCTGGGGGCCCGGCGGCGCCCCGGACCTGGTGGAGGTCCGGTCTACCAATACCGCCGGCTCGGGTAACGACACGGTTAAGACCGGTAATGGCAACAATCTGGTCATCGGCGGCGACGGCACCGATACGTTGGTTGGCGGTACGGGTCGGGACATTCTGATTGGCGATGGCGGCCAGGCGACCTACGTCGGCGGCCGGCTGCGTTCGGTCTCGACCATTGATCTGTTCGTCGGGAATGCAGATCGGTTGAACGGCGGCGGCGGGCAGAACGTGCTCATCGGCGGCACCGGAAATGACTTCATTTACGGCAGCCTGAGCAATGATGTACTGATAGGTGATTTCGGCAGCGTACGCTTCGATGCCGCCGGGCATGTGGTTGCGGTTTCGACTCCCGCCGGGGCAACAGATCTGCTGGCGCAGGTGCAGGAGAGCCTTTACGCCTATGTGAGGCATCACGCGCAGCCTCCTGTCATCGGCACCGTGTTGTTCGCAGCGCCATCCGTCGACTTCAATTTCGCCGACGATCCGGCCCTCCGGCTGGCGGATTTCGTGACCCTGTCGATGATTTCCGGCGTTGGGTTTACGCACAGTGGCGACGAGGAAGGCGGCGAGATGCCCGACCTCGAGGGTGACGAGGCCGCAGAGCCTACCCCGGCTGCCAAGCCCAGTCCGGCTTCCGGCGAGCAGAGCGCGGGGGATGCTGGTGAGCGCGCGACGCGCGTCGGACAGAAAGATGCGTCGCCAGACCGTCAGAAGATGGCCGCAATTGTCTGGAGCGATTTGTCGTCGAATGGAGATAGTGCCTCCTCGACTCTTCAGACCGCGCGAGCAGAGGATCGGAGCGATATGTTGCTGGCCGCCTGTGTGGGTACGCCCGCGTGGTATTCGCTTCAACAGCGCCCGGCGACGGGGGCTTCCGGTGGCGCGGCTGACATGGCGGCGCAGCGATTCGGGCGATGGATTCGTACCGTTGCATCGTCACGGGACAAGGAAAGGCTTTTGCTTGATCGTCGTGCCGGCGTAAGGGCGGATCCAGTGCGCCAACCGGCTGCCGGCGCCATCGATAGAACCGCCAAGGAGTGGCTTGACGGTCCGCTCAGCCAGTATCCAAGCGTCCAGGACGTGCCCTATCGGGATAAGATTCAGGGCGAGGCAGTGATTGACTGGGGAGCAGGTTCCTGAGTACTGATCCGAGTCGGAGACTGTGTGCTCCGGCAGTTTATTTTCCAGAGGGAGATTGACGCATGGCCAATAGCATCAGCAGTGAAACAGACGCCCCGAAGACAACGAAGAAGGCGGCGGAGGGGCAGAAAATCATGTGGGACGACTCCCGCATGAATACCTCGTATGCGAATGTATCCAATGTTCTCGGTTCGCGCGAGGAGATAACGCTGTTGTTTGGGGCGAACCAGGCCTGGCATGGAGGTCAGAAAGAAGTCAAGGTGCTCCTTTCGGATCGGATTGTGCTCAATCCGTATGCGGCGAAGCGGCTATCCGTTATGCTTGAACGTGTCCTGAAGGAATATGAAGCACGTTGGGGACAACTCGAACCCTGACTTTCGTCGCGCCTGGATGCCCGGTGAGATCGCTGGTCTTACCGGGCGCCGTCAGCGCAATTCTTCGTACTGCACCCCATTTATCATAGAAACCTCGGTTGACTGCTTCTTGCGCCATTGAAGTCCTTATGAACGTTGGGCCGTTACGCCCTTTCGACCTTCACCTGTCGGGTAAGTCCGCTACGCACCCGCAGGCACGTCCGGGCGGACGTCCGGCGCTGTCGCTTCGCGCCAGCCACTCGCCCGAACGCATCATCGGGCGCGTCCAACTGAGGTTGCCAGGTTGAATCAGCAATCACCGCCGACCATGCAGGAAGCGGCGCCCGTCCTTCACGGGGAAGGGGGGGAGGATGCGCTCTGGCTTGCGTATGCCGAAGCGGAATCGGTGGCGCTTGCTTGCGGTGCCTGGCTGACCCTGCAGTGTTCCATGATCGAGGGGGCAAGGCAGGGCGTGCTGGTGTTGGGTTCGCCCGATACAGGCCCTTATGTTCCTTCAGCGGTGTGGCCACCGGGAGCAATCCCCAGTCCTGTCCTGGCTGAAGTCGCCGGTGATTCGCTTGCCCAGCGGAAAGCACTGGTTGTCAGCAAGGATTCGCATCGGGTCGTCGCGAGCCCGATCCTGGTCGATGGTCATCTGCACGGCGTGGTCGCCGTGGAATCCGACCAGACCAGCGAACCGCTCCTGAAACGGCAGTTTCGTCAGTTGCGCTTGGGCTGCGCTGGAGTAGAAGCCATTTTGCGGCGCGAGTTGTCGCTGGGTGAGCAGAAGACGCGGGAACGGCTGATTGCAACGCTGGATCTGGTCGCTTCGGCGCTTACTGAAGATGGTTTTTCGTCGGCGGCGCAGACACTGGCCACCGACTTGGCGTTGCGGCTCGATTGTGACCGTGTGAGTATCGGCTTCGTGAAGGATCGCACCACGCAAGTCGTCGCCTTGTCTCATAGCGCCGAATTCGGCGAGCGCATGAATCTGATCCGGGCCATCGGCACGGCGATGGATGAAGCCCTTGACCAGAAGTCGATCATGGTGCTGCCGCTGCGCGGTGATGAAACGCTGGTGACCCGGGATCACGAAGCCCTGGCAAGGCAATTCGGCAGTAGCAGCATGCTAACCATACCGTTTTCGGTCGGCGATTCAGCGGTCGGTGCGGTGACTTTCGAGCGACCCCAGAATCGTCCATTTGATCCCGACACCGTCGAGCTCTGTCAGGCGGTGGTGGCGCTGGGCTCCCGGATCCTGGAGGCGCGGCGTCTCAACGATCGCCCGTTGCGGGAGCGGATCAAGAATGCTCTTCAGGCCGAAATCGGCAAACTGCTGGGGCAGCGACACTTCGGGCGCAAGCTGGCGGCATCAATGGCGATGCTGGCCGCCATCTTCCTGAGCTTTGCAAGTGGCGAGCATCGGGTCGCCGCCACTGCGACCCTTGAAGGTTCCGTGCGTCGCGTCCTGGTGGCGCCGTTCGATGGCTACGTGGCTACCGCCACCCATCGCGCGGGAGACGTCGTGGCTGCGGGCACCGTGCTGGCCACGCTTGACGAGCGGGACTTGCGACTGGAATATTTCAGATCGGACAGTCAGCGTTCGCAGTATGGCAAACAGTATCAGGAAGCCGTTGCCATGCATGATCGGGCTCAGGCGGCAATTACCCTGGCGCAGATCGCTCAGGCTGAGGCAGAGATGAATCTGGCGGCCGAGCAGTTGTCGCGCACCCAGATCGCCGCGCCCTTCGACGGGGTTGTTGTCAGCGGCGACATGCACCAGTCGCTCGGGAGTGCGGTAAGGCGCGGCCAGGTGCTGTTTGAAGTGGCGCCGCTGAACGCCTATCGTGTCGTCCTCGATGTGGATGAGGCCGATATTACTTTTTTGCAACTCCATCAGACCGGCGCGTTGACCCTGACCTCGATTCCCGGCGAAGCGTTTCCTTTGCGGATCACCCAGATTACGCCGGTCGCGCTGGCCAAGGAGGGACGCAGCTATTTCCGGGTTGAGGCCATGCTGGTGCGCAATGTTGACCGGCTGCGACCCGGCATGGAAGGGGTCGCCAAGATTGATGCCGGGAGCCGCAAACTGTTCTGGATTTGGACGCACAGACTGGTGGACTGGCTGCGCCTGACGCTATGGACCTGGTTGTGAGCAGCATCCAAGCCAGTCGGGCAACGGGGCGGAATTTCTCTTGAGTCAGTCGCTTTACAGTTCTTCCTGGTATCGCGTCGCGGGTATCCGGCCGCGCTTGCGCAACCATGCCCAGATTCATCGTCACGTCTATCGCGGTGAGGTCTGGTTTGTGCTGCAAAATCACTCGACGGGAAAGTTCCATCGCTTCACGCCGGTGGCAAATCAGATCATCGGGCTGATGAATGGTCAGCGTACGCTTCAGGAGATATGGGACATTGCGGTGCATCGGCTGGGCGACGACGTGCCAACTCAGGACGAGGTGGTCAAGCTGCTGGCGGATTTGCATCGCGCCGATGTGCTGCTGAGCGATGCGCCTCCCGATCTTCGTGAGCTGCAAAAGCGGCACAGAACTCATCAGCGGATTCGCTGGAAACAGTACATCGGGAATCCGCTTTCATTACGCATACCCTTGTACGATCCTGACCGGATGCTTGATCGTCTCCTGCCTTACGTCAGACCCCTGTATGGCTGGGGAGGCGCATTGCTTTGGCTGCTGGCGATCGGTACCGGTCTGGTGTTGTCTGCAATGCACTGGCAGGTTCTATCCGAGGGCGCCATCGACAATATTTTTTCGGTCGAAAACCTGCTGCTGATCTGGTTTGTCTTTCCTCTCATCAAGCTGCTGCATGAGCTTGGTCACGCGATTGCGATCAAGATTGATGGCGGCGAGGTGCACGAAGTCGGCATCATGCTGCTGGTTATGATGCCAATTCCATATGTTGATGCTTCCAGCGCTACGGCCTTTTCGGACAAGCTCAGCCGCATGCGGGTCGGAGCCGCGGGCATGCTGGTCGAGTTGTCCATCGCCTCGGTCGCCGTTATTGCCTGGGTCCATCTGGAGCCTGGGACGGTACGCGCGATCGCCTACAGCGTGATCATGGTCGCCGGAATATCGACCGTACTATTCAATGCCAATCCGCTGCTGCGGTTCGACGGTTACTACATCCTGTCCGATTTTCTGGAGATTCCGAATCTTGGACAGCGCGCCAACGACTACCTGGGCTATCTAATCAATCGATATTTGTACGGCGTTCAGGGCGGGAACGCCCCGAATGCGACACGGGGAGAGCGTCGCTGGTTTGTCGCTTACGGCATCGGATCGTTCATCTATCGCATGTTCATGATGGTCAGCATCTCCCTGTTGGTGGCGGGTCAGTTCTTCGTCATTGGTGTCTTGCTCGCCATTTGGTCCGTTGCGACGATGCTCCTGCTACCTTTGGGCAAGAAGCTCAAGTACCTTGTTTCCGGTCCCCGGCTCGAAAGCAGTCGACGCAGAGCCCTGACTTCGACCGCGCTTATCGTTCTGATTGTCATCCTGTTTCTTGGTGTCTTGCCGATGCCGTCCTCAACTCGCGCCGAAGGAGTCATCTGGGCGCCCGAGGAGGCGCAGGTGCGCGGTACCGTGGATGGCTTCATCGGCAGGGTCGTTGCCAGGCCGGGGCAGCAGGTGAAGCGCGGCGACGTGCTGATCGAATGCGAGGATCCGGAACTTCAGGCGCGGACGCGGGTTCTTTTGGCCCAACTCGATGAGCTTGAGGCGAAATACAATGCCTCCCTCGGATCCAAGCGGGTTCAGGCCGGCCTTATCAACGATCAGAAAGCCCACCTGCTCGGCGTCCTTGACGTGGCCCGTCAGCGTCAGGCCGAATTGCAGGTACGCAGTGCTACGGACGGCACCTTCATCATGGCGGACGTGCAGAATGCCCCGGGAAAGTTCGTTCAGCGCGGCGAAGTGCTGGCCTATGTCAGCGACAGTACCGCGAAACGTGTGCGCGTGGTCGTGGCGCAGGCGGAGGAGACCATCGTCAGCACACTGTCGCGTCGGGTGGAGATACGTCCTGCCGGAGCCGTCGGAAGGCCGATTTCAGCGGAAATCGCGCGCGAAGTTCCGGCCGCCACGGACGAGCTGCCCAGCATGACCCTGAGTCTTCAGGGCGGCGGCAAGATCGGTGTAAACCCGGAGAAGGCCGGCGAGGGCAGGGCGCTGGAGCGACTGTTCGTGCTTGACCTGGTTATTCGTGACGGCGCACCGGTGAATTTCATCGGCGGTCGCGTTTACGTCCAATTTGTACACCCCGCTGAACCGCTGGCCGGGCAATGGTACCGGGAGGTACGGCGTCTGTTCCTGAGGCGATTCCATGTTTGATGTCGCCGCGCCCGCGCCGGCTTTCGATGAGGTTTACCCGGAGCAGGGCGAAATTGGCAATGACGAGTGGCTCGACCGGCTCGGGGTGGCGATTACGGGTCGTATCAGCCGCTATCTCCGCTCGCGTCCGAAGCGGATTCATTCCATCGCCAGCCGGGTCAAGCTGGTCGCCGAACAGTTTGTCGGCATGAGTCCGGATGGGCTGCGCGTGGCGGCGCGAGAACTTCGATGTGAACTGAAACGGCATGGGCTGCGCGATGACTTGGTCGTTCGGGCGTTTGCGCTGGTGCGAGAGTCGGCGGAGCGTACGCTGGGGATGCGCCATTTCGACGAGCAGATGATCGGTGGCTGGATTCTCCTCAATGGCATGATCGCGGAGATGCACACCGGGGAAGGCAAAACGCTGATGGCGACCTTGCCAGCCTGCACTGCCGGGCTCGCCGGTATCCCGGTGCATGTCATTACCGTCAACGACTATCTGGTCGAACGGGATTGCGAACTGATGCGGCCGATCTATGAAACGCTGGGACTGACCGTCGCTGCGGTCACCGAAGGCATGGATCATCAGAGCAGACAGCGAGCCTATGGGGCGGATGTTGTTTACTGTAGCAACAAGACCGTGGTGTTCGATTACCTGCGCGACCGCATTCTGCTTGGCGCCAGTTCCAGTTCGTTGCACCTGAAGCTCGAAAAGATCTATGGGCCGGAAGCGCGCATCCGGCGATTGCTGCTGCGAGGGCTCAACTTCGCGATTGTCGATGAGGCGGATAGCGTGCTGGTGGATGAGGCGCGTACTCCGCTCATTATCTCGTCGGAGGTGCCTTCCGGCGACGAGGCATTGGTGGCCCGCCAGGCCGTTGATCTGGCCCGGCAATTGGTTGTCGGAGATGATTTCCTGATATTGCTCGCGGAGCGGCGGCTCGCGCTCACCGAGACCGGGCATCGGCGCGTCATCGAACTGTGCAAAGTACTCGGCGGCGTCTGGTCCGGAGCCTTGCGGCGGGAAGAACTGGTGGTTCAGGCGCTGACCGCGCTGCATCTGTTTCATCGTGACGAGCATTATCTGTTGCGCGATGGCAAGATTCAGGTGATCGACGAATTCACAGGCCGGGTCATGGCCGACCGCTCCTGGGGCCAAGGGCTGCATCAGTTGATCGAGACCAAGGAAGGTTGCGAGATCACCGCGCGCAAGGAGACCCTGGCTCGCATCAGTTATCAGCGCTTCTTCCGGCGCTATCGTCACCTTTCCGGAATGAGCGGGACGGCCGCCGAAGTGGCGGGTGAATTGGGCGATGTCTATGGTCTCGCGGTGGTGCCGGTGCCAACCCACCTGCCCAGCAGGAGAATTCAGCGTCCGGACATCATCGTGCCGACCGAGGAAGAAAAGTGGCGCCATGTGACGGATCGCGTGGCCGAACTGCATGCCCATGGGGCGCCCGTGTTGCTGGGTACGCGTTCGGTGGTCGCCTCCGAGGTTACAAGCCGGATGCTGTCGGAGCGCGGCTTGGCGCATCGGGTGTTGAGCGCAAAGCAGGACAAGGAAGAAGCCGAGATCATTGCCGAGGCCGGCGAGATGGGCCGAATCACCATCGCCACCAATATGGCTGGCCGGGGAACGGATATCTCGCTTGGCCCCGGCGTGGCCGAGGCGGGCGGTTTGCATGTCATTTTGACAGAGCGTCACGAGGCCAGGCGCATTGACCGTCAATTGGGCGGGCGCTGCGCGCGCCAGGGGGACCCCGGCTGCTTCGAGGCGATACTTTCCCTGGAAGATCCGCTGCTCCAGCCGTTCAAAGACCGCTGGGTGGACAGATTATTGCGGCGGTTCACTCGGTCCGGCGGATCGCACGTTGATAAGATGCGGCAGTTGCTTATTCGCTACGCCCAGAGGCGCACCGAGCGCGCCCAGTCAAAAATTCGGCGCAAGTTGCTCAAGGCGGACAGGGAGCAGGTTGATATCCTGTCCTTCTCCGGGAAGCCGGAATAATTAGGGGAACCTGAAATGCAGCAGTTCACGATTCTTTTCCTGACGCTATCTCTGACATTCGGAAGTGTCACTGTCGTCTTGGCGGCGGATTTGCCGACGCAACCAACTGTAACGGCGCGGCCGGCTGTTGCCTCCCCTTTGCCGCTACCGCGGCCAATCGCTTCGGTGCAAAGCGGCAATGCCGGCAAGAAGCTGAACGACGAGATGGAATGTCTTCTTGAGCCGCACCTCGTTGCGAATGTCGGAAGTCCGGTTGAGGGTACCCTGAGTCAGGTGTTGGTCGATCGTGGCACACAGGTCGTCAAGGGGCAGGTTGTCGCACGGCTCAACTCCTCGGTGGAAGCTGCCAATCTTAATTTGCGCAAGGCGCAGGAGGAATACGGCAAGCGCAAGGTGGAACGCAACGCAGAACTGTTCCGCAAAGAGTTGATCTCTGCCAGCGAAAAGGACGAAATTGAAACCCAGACCCGGATTGCCGAACTGGAGGTAAAGCAGCAACAGCAGGTCCTCGATCAACGCGTGATCCGCAGTCCCTTGGACGGCGTCGTTGTCGAGCGCTACCTTGCGCCCGGAGAACGTGTGGCGAACGAAAAAATCCTGCGGATTGCCCAGGTGGATCCCCTGAACGTCGAAGTGATTGTGGCTGTCGAGTTGTTTGGAGCCATCAAACCAGGCATGGTTGCCGACGTCCATCTCGATCCTCTGCTGAGTGGCACCTACAAGGCCAAGGTGGCGGTGGTTGACCGTGTGATCGATGCAGCCAGCGGAACCTTCGGTGTTCGCCTCGAACTTCCAAATGCGGGCAACAAGGTTCCTGCCGGGATAAAGTGCCGCCTGCGCTTTAGGGGGAATTAGGTTTGCTGATTCCCGCGTTGAGCTTGTGACGAGGTCTGTAGAACATTGCGTCAGTCAGGGCCTCCTTCGTAAAGGGCAATCGCGTTAAGCTGGAGGGTGTCCTGAATTTTGTGTAAACGGGGTTGGTGTTAGAGGTTGGCCATCCGGTCTTCAAACTGGATAGTAAAACGAGTGAGCGCGGCTTTCCAATCCCGGATCGGCATGGTCCATTTCCGGCTGATGTTGCGCAAGGCCAGGTAGAACAGTTTGGTGAGCGCCTCGTCGCTCGGGAACGAGCCCCGATTCTTAGTGATCTTGTGCAAACTCATATTCACCGACTCGATGGCATTGGTCGTGTAGATCACTTTCCGAATCTCCGCCGGATAGTCGAAGAACGGAATGATGCGTGACCAGTTGCGGCGCCAGGACTGGCTGATCGGCAAGTAGGCATCGTCCCACTTATCCTCGAATTCGCCCAGGCGCTGCTCCGCCTCATCGGCCGTGGTGCTGGTATAAATCCGTTTCAGGTCCGCCGCCACCTCAGCGCGCATCTTCCACGACACATAGTTCAGGCTGTTACGTACCATGTGGACGATGCACAATTGAACCGCTGCATGGGGATAGACGGCCTCAATCGCTTCCGGAAACCCCTTGAGGCCATCGACGCAGGCAATGAAGATATCTTGCACCCCCCTGTTTTTCAGTTCGGTGACCACCTGTAGCCAGAACTTGGCGCCTTCAGTCTGGGCGATCCATAGGCCCAGGACTTCCTTCTCGCCGGCCAGGTTGATGCCAATCGCCAGATAGACGGCCTTGACCCGGACGCTGCCATCCCGAACCTTGACGTGGATGCAGTCGAGATAGACGATCGGGTACAGCGCATCCAGGGGTCGGGCTTGCCAGGCTTTCACTTCGTCGAGAACGGCATCGGTCACCGAGGAGATCAGGGTGGGGGACACCTCGGTGCCGTACATCTCTTCCAGATGGCTCTGGATTTCCCGCACCGTCATGCCACGGGCGTAGAGCGAGAGAATCTTGTCGTCAAAGCCGGTCCAGCGGGTCTGATGCTTGGGGATCAGCTGCGGCTCGAAGGTGCCGTGGCGGTCGCGGGGGATGTCAATCGGCAGTTCGCCAAATTCGCCCTTGAGCATCTTTCTGCTCTTGTCGTTGCGGGTGTTGCCGGCAGGGTTCTCGACCGGCTCGTTCTTGCCATGGCCAAGGTGGTCGGCCATTTCGGCGTCCAGTGCCTTCTCGACCAACAGCTTGGTGAGCTGCTTGAGCAACCCGTTCTCTCCGATCAGGTCTTCTGGCTTTCGGTAGTCAGCCAGCAGGCTGTCCAACAATTCCTTGGGTACGGCTTTCTTTGTTACGGTCATCTTCGCTCCCTGTGGCGCGGCAGTTTCCTGCCAAATGACCGTTTACACAAAAGTTCTTACACCCTCAATCCAAGGTAGTCCGATAAAGGCCAGTAAGCCCAGAAAATACGCGGCTTCTGGCCTATTTTTTGTCCAGGGTCATTCAGTCTCGTCTATTGCCATCCAGCTACTGTAGGGGGGCAATCCGGGGTACAAATGCCCGCTGGGGGTACAAACGCCATCAAGACCGGGCGGGTGTTCAATATGCCACGACGCGGTTGCGGCCGCCTTGTTTGGCCTTGTATAGCGCTGCATCGGCTTCGGCGAGCAGCGCTTCGATGTCGGCGGCATCGCCGCTCACTCCTTTTGCGACGGAGAGCCCCAGACTGACCGTATAGGCAGGCAAGTCCTTGTTGCGTTGAGTCTGGATTTCCTGACGTATGCGTTCCGCAACTTGTTTGGCTTCGGTTATGCCCGTGTCAGGCAGCAGGATGACGAACTCCTCGCCGCCGAAACGGGCGAAGATGTCCGGCAGCCGCAGCATCTGGGCGGCGCGATGGGCGAAATCCTTGATGACAAGGTCGCCGATGTGATGGCCGTAGGTGTCGTTCACCTTCTTGAAGAAGTCGATGTCCGAGGTAATCACGGCCAGAGGTTGGTGGGAACGTGCGCTGCGTGCCCATTCGACGCCGGCGCGGTTGAAGAAGGCGCGACGGTTGAAGGCACCGGTCATGGGATCGCGGGTTGCCATGAATTCGAGTTCGACCCGCAGGCGTTCGTTAGCGAGAAGAATGAAGCCAATCGACAGACCCAGAACACCGAGGGAGAACACCCCTAGGTAAATCTGCTGGATCAGGTTGCGATCGAAGACTTCGTCGGCTTCTTGAACGCCCATGGACAGGGTGACAAGGCGCCATAGGGCGATGGCGGCGCCGAGCAGGAAGGCGACGGTGAGAAAGCGGCTGGCGAAACCCTTTGGCGTAGCGCGGAAGGATAGAAACGCACCGACGGAAAAGAAGCCGATGTGCGCCAGGGACATGATGAAAATGCGGCCTTGGTAGTTATGGCTGCCGTAGGTCAGCCAGAGGATGACCAGCATGGCGGCGCCGATGCCATCCAGGGTCGGGCGCCAGGCAGGTTCCCGTCCGGCATAGCGCTGGAGGCCGACGATCAGTAGAAACTGGCCGAGCAAGAGCATGGCGCTGGCGGCGATGATGGTGATGCTGTCGTAGAAAATGCCGCGCGCCGAGGCGAGGCCGGAGGCGCAGCCGATGAGCAGGACAGCCTTGGCCCAGTCGCGCAGACCGTCGATGTCGTCGGGAAAGCTTTTTGCCTGCACCCAGAGCACCAGGGCGCAGAGCAACCCGAGCAGGTTGGCGACGACGAGAAAAGTACGGGGATTGATGAGTTCCATCGGGAGGCAGGCAGTCGTGAGGCAGGCAGTCGGCCTCCGGCTATTGCAGTGGCGTCAGTGCTTGCGCCGCTTTCGGCTAGGCCAGGTCCTCGTAGGTGACGAGGAATATCTTGCCTTCGCCGCTGGGGGTGTCAATCCAGGTCATGGCCTGGTCGGGAAAGGCATCCTCAACGATGGCCTGGTTGTGTCCCACCTCGACGGCCAGCAGGCCGCCTGGATTGAGGTGACGCCTGGATTCGGCCAAAAGCCGACGCACGATGTCGAGACCATCGTCGCCGGCGGCCAGGGCTAGGGTGGGTTCGTGGCGATATTCGGGCGGCAGCGAGGCCATGGCGTCGCTGGTGACGTAGGGCGGGTTGGAGAGAATAAGGTCGTAGCGCTGATTGCCGAGTTCGTTGAAGAGGTCGGATTGAATCAGACTGATCTGGTCGTCGAGTCCATAGTCAGCAACATTGCCGTAGGCGACCTCAAGAGCGTCGGGCGAGAGATCGACGGCGTCAATACGGGCATTGGGGAAGGCGTGGGCCATGAGAATGGCGAGGCAGCCGGAGCCGGTGCATAGGTCGAGGGCCGAGGCAATGGTGTCGGGGTCGTCGATCCAGGGCGAAAAGCCCTCCGCCAGAAGCTCGGCGAAATAGGAACGCGGAACGATGACGCGCTCGTCAATGCGGAAGCGGAAACCGGCAAGCCAGGCCTCGCCCGTCAGGTAGGCGGCGGGGAGACGGCGCACCATGCGCTGTTGCAGAACACCCAGGACAGCCAGGCGCTCGGACTCAGTGAGGCGGGCGTCGAGGAAGGGTTCGAGCCGGTCGGGGGGCAAGTGCAAGGTATGGAGAATCAGCCAGACGGCTTCGTCGTAGGCATTGTCGCAACCGTGACCAAAGAACAGATCGGCCTCGTGGAAGCGGCTGACAGCCCAGCGCAGCCAGTCGCGCAGGGTATGGAGTTCGTGAATGACGCTTTGCATGTCAGGTTAGCAGGCGCGTGAGAACGCCGCGGTAGATTTGTGCGAGGGGTTCCAGGTCGGCGACTGCCACGTGTTCGTCGATCTTGTGAATGGTGGCATTGAGGGGGCCGAATTCGACCACCTCGGCGCAGATGTCGGCAATGAAGCGGCCGTCGGAGGTGCCGCCGCTGGTGGAGAGTTCCGGGGTGATGCCGGTGGTGTCGGTGATGGCTGCCGACAGGGCTTGCACGAGGCGGCCACGGCCGGTCAGGAAGGGCTTGCCGCCCAGGTTCCAGCGCAGTTCGTATTCGAGTCCGTGGCGGTCGAGAATGGCGTGGACGCGGGATTGCAACTGCTCCGGCGTACTGGCGGTGGAGAAACGGAAATTGAACTGGATTTCGCAACTGCCAGGTACCACATTGGTGGCGCCGGTGCCGGCGTGAATGTTGGAAATCTGGAAACTGGTGGGCGGAAAGAATTCATTGCCCGCGTCCCAGCTTGTTGCGGCAAGTTCGGCCAGGGCCGGCGCGGCTTGGTGCACCGGGTTGCGCACTTTCTCCGGGTAGGCCACATGGCCCTGGATGCCCTTGACGATCAGGTGCCCGGAGAGGGAGCCACGACGGCCATTCTTGATGGTGTCGCCGAAGCGGTTAGCGGAGGTGGGTTCGCCCACCAGGCACCAGTCCATGACTTCACCACGGGCCTGGAGCGCCTCGACGACGCGCACTGTGCCGTCAATGGCATCGCCTTCCTCGTCGGAGGTTAGCAACAGGGCGATGGAGCCCTTGGGTTCCGGGTGTTGGGCCAGGAAGGCTTCGATGGCGACGACAACGGCCGCCAGGGAGGACTTCATGTCTGCCGCCCCCCGGCCATAGAGCAGGCCGTCTTTCAGGGTGGGGGTAAATGGATCGTTGCTCCAGCGTTCCACGGGGCCACTTGGAACGACGTCGGTATGGCC